>Ga0209611_10002810_pt1 | contig 30483 bp, 27 predicted proteins | sample S1TSphgellanicum_3_FD_187693 | JGI IMG/M metagenome (GOLD analysis project Ga0209611, IMG submission 187693) | Host-associated microbial communities from peat moss isolated from Minnesota, USA - S1T2_Fc - Sphagnum magellanicum MG (SPAdes) (version 2) | ecosystem: Host-associated > Plants > Peat...
GGTTTGTCAATGTGGTGGTACAGGGAAGGGAATAAAGAGCAAGGTTGGAGGAGAGTTGAAAATCTCACTCCAAGCATTGTTCACATACTTGTGTGATCTATGTGCTTTTGAATGTGCAATCTCTCCTCTGATCCTATTGCTTTCAACAGCATCAAGGCCACAATGCAAGTTAGAGGTAAAATGTTGCTCACAACCATCACACAAGTTCTTCATGTTCCGAAAATGAAGAATAGTCTCAGTTCGTTAGCAAGCTCATTTCGGAGGGCTTGAAAGTGGAGTTTGACAAGGATGGTTATAAGGTCAACAATGTCCATGGAACCGTTGTGGCGCAAGCACGAAGGGAGAAGAACTTGTATCTTCCCAACGTCAATGTTCGAAAGGAGAGTGCGAATGTGGCAAAGTCTTCAAACGAAGGAGCTACGCTTTGGCACCAAGGACTTGGCCACCTCAACATGGCGAGTCTTAAGAAGTTGGAGAATATGGTCAATGGCATAAATTTGAAAGAAGTACCATTGCACCATGTGTGTGAAGCTTGCATTGAAGGCAAACATCAAAGGACATCTTTTCTTAAAGATGAAGCAAGTAGGGCTTCCAAGCTTTTGGAACTAGTGCATAGCGATGTGTGCGGACCGATGAAGACCACATCTCATGGTGGAACACGATACTTTGTCACCTTCATAAACGACTTTTCGAGAAAAACTCATGTTTACCTTTTGAAAGCGAAAGGAGAAGTGTTCGACAAATTCAAGGCATACAAGGCCTTAGTGGAAAATCAAACCGGCATGAAGATCAAAACCTTGCGATCCGACAACGGAAGAGAATTTGTGTCCAAAAAGTTTGATGTCTTTTTGCATGAATGTGGAATCGAACGTCAAACAAGTGCACCTTACACACCACAACAAAATGGAGTTGCAAAACGAGCCAATAAGACCATCATGGAATGCGCTAGAAGCATGATTCGTGCACAAGGACTTAACTTGGAGTTTTGGGCAGAGGCGGTGAACACGGCGGTTTACATCAAGAATCGATGCCCAACTAAAGCTCTTGATTCAAAGACCCCACACAAAACCGGATGTATCTCATTTAAGAGTTTTTGGTTGCAAAACATTTGCACACATTCCAAATGAAAAGAGAAGCAAATTAGAGTCCAAATCCATACCTTGTGTGTTTCTAGGGTATTGTGAAGGGACCAAAGCATATTGCTTAATGTGTCTAGAAACCAAAAGGATCATTAAGAATCGAGATGTGTTCCTTGAAAGGACGAAAGAAGTAGAAGGTGTTCGTGATAAGAGACCCCTTTCAAACCAAATAGAACACCTTGTTGTGGATGAAGTCGATGAACTTGTGAAGGATGTTAATCCTATATCTTTGAAGGCAAGACCAGCGGAAGACGTGGAAGGTGATGGATCTACAACAAACTCTTCTTCGGAAGAAGAATTTGTTTCATCACAAGATGAGGGTTTGAATGAACCACAACAAGATGGACCAAGAGAAAGGCCCCAAAGACAACGTAAGGAGTGGCCTCGTGATTGGTGGGTCGCCACCAAAGAGGTGGAACGAGCCACCATGGCATTTTCGGAAGAACCCCAAAATCATGGAAGAGGCATGGAATGGCGAAGATGCAAAGAAGTGGGAGATTGCCATGCAAGAAGAATACGACTCTTTTCTTGTCAACAACACTTGGTCCTTGGTGCCACTCCCCAAGGGTAGAAAACCCATTTCTTGCAAATGGGTGCTCAAAATCAAACATGGGGTTGATGGTGAAGTCGAATGGTACAAGGCGAGACTTGTGGCAAGAGGTTTCACCCAAACATTTGGAGTCGATTACAATGAAACTTTTGCACCCATTGCAAAGTTTGTGTCAATTCGTTATATCCTTGCACTAGCGGCCATTGAAAACATGGAAATTCATCAAGTGGACATCAAAACCGCATTTCTCAATGGTGACCTTGAAGAGGAGATCTACATGGAGCAACCCAAAGGATTTCACACATGAAGGTGAACATCTTGTGTGTAAGCTTCACAAGTCGTTATATGGCTTGAAACAATCTCCAAGGGCTTGGAACCAAAAGCTAGACGTTTTCTTGAAAAGCATCGAGTTTACAAGAAGTGTGTATGTTGCGCAAGTCGAGGATGTGAAATTTTTCATCGTTGTCTACGTCAATGATCTCATCTTGGTGTGTAATAATAAGGACAAGCTTTTGCAAGTGAAGGAAGAACTTTTTCGAAAGTTCGAAATGGAAGATCTTGGCGATTTGCATTTTTTCCTTGGCATGGAAGTGTAAAGGGATTGTGCACAACGTCTTCCTTACATGAACCAAATTGGGTATCTCAAGGAGATTCTCAAACGCTTTCGCATGGAAGATTGCAAAACCATCGGGTGCCACTTGATCCCAAGACGAAGTTGAAGAAGAATGTGAACAAGGATGACGAAATGGTGAAGGTTCCTTATCAACAAGTTGTGGGATCCTTGATGTATGCCATGTTGTGTACTCGACCCGATTTGGCATACCCAATAAGCTTGGTGAGTCAACACATGGCCAATCCAAGCCTAGAACATTGGATTGCGGTGAAGCGCATTTTTCGATACTTGCAAGGCACATTACAATTCAAATTACGCTTTGGAAGATTACCACCCCAAGATGTCGTCGGATATTGTGATGCGGATTGGGCCGGTGACCTTGAGGATAGGAGATCCACCACAGGGTTTGTATTCATGATGGGAGGTGGAGCCACTTCATGGAGTAACAAACAACAACCCACAATTGCCTTGTCAACGACAGAGGCCGAATACATGGCAAGTACACAAGCTACCAAGGAAGCCATATGGATGACAAAGCTCATGAAAGAATTAGGGTACATGAAAGAGAAGAAGGCAATGGTGATTCGATGTGACAACCAAGGTGCAATATCATTGACGAAGAATCCCACGCAACATGCTCCAACAAAGCACATTGATGTCCAACATCACTTTGTTCGATAAGGAGTTGAAAATGGCGAAGTTACGTTCGAATATTGTTCAACGGAAGAGATGGTGGCGGATGTGCTTACCAAGGCATTACTGAAAGAACGACATTACAAATTGATAAGCATGTTCGGATTAAAAACTTCATAGAGTGGGAGTGTTAGAAATATTATTCGTTTCTAATTCCCAATGTTAATGAATGTGTGAAACATTCATCAAAAGGATGAATAGTATTCACATCCTTGTAGTAGTTAGGTTAAGGTTTAGAAGTGGAGACTACTTAGGGTTTGGCGGCGGCTAGGGTTATGTGCAGCTAGGGTTAAGGTTTGGTGGCGGCTAGGGTTAGGGTTTGACGGCGGCTAGGTTAGGGTTAAGTGGCGGTTACTTTAGGGCTAAAAGATAGTATATAATGGAGTGATTTTGAGTTGTCTTTCATTTTTTCCTTTCATGGTTTTTGAGTGCACATAAAACCTTCAAGCTTTGTTAGTTGTTGCAAGCCATAGTTTTGTGATTGCATCAATTGAAAACATACAACCTTGTATTGTTCTTGTTAGTTATTACAATTGTTTTATTTCATGAACCTTGAATGTTCCATTTCTTGCTTGTTTTGAACTTGTTTCCAATATTTTTCTATATCCATAACCAATTGTTAATGTATTTTTTTCAACATGCATGTCCCACACATTCAAAATCACCAGACTCCATGTGTAATTTGTTTAGTTTAAACCAACCCAACATGCATCAAATTCAAATCTTGATTAACTTGTAATTTGTTCACTTCATCTTCAAGTTTATATTTTTCTACAGCCTTAACACCCTATAGGGCACCATTGTTATGGAACATGAACCTTTACAAAAGTGCAGTAAAAATTTATACATGGTCATTATAAACCAAAAGTAGGATAACCAATTAATTTCGATCCATTAATATTGTGAAAAAGTTATGTGTCATGACTAACATTTATGCCACTCAAAAGTTGGAAGTATAAGGCACAAAGGGAAAGGTCAATTTGGGTATTATTTATTGTGCTTGAATTAAAGTTGTTCATTGGAGTTTTGATTTCATGGCCATCAAGAAGGTACCCCACATTCAATTTCATTGGTCCAGATTTGTTGATTTTTTTTGCACCCTTGTCATTGTTGATTACCTGGTCTAAGTTTAAGAACATTTTTAGATGAATCTATCTAGTTGATAACACATTAATCATAATAGATAAAGGTGATATTGCTTATGACAAAATTGCAAAGATTATGATTAATGAAGCATCTAATGAATTGTGTGGGCAATTTTGAAATGCAAAACATAATTTGTGTGTGGATGAAATGATGATTAAGTATACTGAAAAATATTCACCCGTCTAACAATACACAAAGGTTAAACCTTGTCAATTTTGAATGAAGATCTAGTGTTTAACTAATGCCAAATCTAAGTTTGTGTAGAAAGTGGAAGTTGTTTATTGTAGTACATAGGTTGGAAAGAGGTTGAACATGCAACTAGGTACAAGAATAAAAATCACATTATCACATGTGACAATTTTTCTCTAGTTTCAACATTGATTTCGAATCTTTTAAAGATTCAAGTGCATGTCACAAATATTTGCAAGATTGATCATAAGGGGTGACTTAGTGCTCCAACTATTGATCCAAAGAAATATTAAAGAGGATAATTTTGGTATTGCATTGCATGCTTCAAGTAAGCTCGCTACAATTTCCTAATTTGACAACAAATTAGTTTCCATTTTTTCATTGTTTTTAATCCAATTGACCTTATAGGTGTCACATTTGCCACTTAATGACATTTGATTCATCCACTTGAAATCCCTACTAGCTCAATGCTAATCTATTACAAGGGCACACACATGGACTTGATGGTTATTACACTTTGCAAAGGCAAGATCTCAAATGGTGGCATTGGATCATATTCCATGCCACTGATACCACCATTGTGAATTCACACATTATGTACAAGGTGCATATGGCCCATTTCAACAAGTCTATGGAAACAATGTCACACTTGAAGTTCAATGTGGCTTTGGTTGGGACTTTCATAAACAAAGGTGCATGTTTTACTCCAAGGGCAACAACAATGATGAGGGCTTATGTACTCAATCCTGAGGGGTTGCATTACTTCATGACGTGGACATGAACATCAAGGGAAAAAAAGTTGTTTGTGATGTGTAAAAAGAAAATGAGTTGGTATTGTCCTATTTTTAATGATACTATGGTCTATTTTGATGCTTGTTTTATGCACATAGGTCTTGTACATTGTATGGTAATTTAGTGAGGGAGGGACTAGTGCCATGGTTGGTTGGCCTTTTAGGTTCAATTCTTTAGATTGGTGATGTTTGGCTTACAGGTCATGTTTATCTATGGAAATTACTCTAATCAAAAAACAATAGGCTCATGTGTTCAAGTAGTTGTTTATAAGGTTTTTGTGGCATTTTGTCATTTTCTTTTAGAGATGTATACTTTTTTCTTTTTCTTTTCAATTATTTAAATTGTATGAGTATAAAGATGTAGGTAGGCACAAATGGCCCAAATTTCAGAAGATTGTAAATTCAGAAAACAATAGGTTTATGTGTTCAAGGGTTCACAAGGTTTTTGTGGCATTTTGTCATTTTTTGTATTTTGTTTTTCAATTCTTTAAATTGCATGAGTTTAAACAAGTCACATGTGGCCCTCCCACTCTTTCTTCCCCCACCCCATACTTGAAAAAATAAAAAAGGACCCTCCACCACCGTACCAAAAAAAGAAAAAGAAAAAGAACCAAAACCCTTAATATGCACTCAAAAACTTGATGAAAGAAAATGAGAAACTACTCTCAACACCTTAATATACACTCTCTCAAACTACCCTCCTAACCCTGTTCTAGCTGCCACCACTTAACCCTAGTTGCCATATCTTGCCATGCCCTACCCGAACTACCATAAATATGTGAATACAATCAAAATACATTCATTGCATTTTGCCTCCCTAACTGGACAACCTGAGGGCAGTGCATCCTACTTGAAGCCAATGCAGATGTTACTATGAGACCTTAGTGTTCTTGTTGTCCATACAGACATTGCATGCAAGTATCAGAGTTGGAATTTTTTTTTCATAGCTTGTATCCTGTAGCTTTATGAACAAGTGATGATCAGGCACAAAAGCTTCGATACTGTGGCATTATATGATGTTCCTATGTTTGGTTCCTAGAGTTACACAACACCTTAGGTTTGTAACTCCTGTGGATATAAGAAAATCTCTCTTTCCTGTTATAGTACACAGTTTTGATTATGCAATTGGAGTCAATACCTGTTTGAACAATGCTCATACTTGGAGGAGAGCACATGAAACAGTCCAGGTAGATGACAGAATGGGTGTTTCTACAATAGGATCAAACACAATAGTCTTGTTAAGAAGCAAATGTCAACTACAGAGTATAGGGTCTTCATTTCTGATAAGGTAGTTTTCATTTCGATGATCACCTTATCATTGTAATCAACAGCTAAGTTTACACTAATTTTAGATGAGTGCAATGATGCATAGAGGCATGAATGGATCCATGCTTCTACTTGCTATCCACCTTCTGCAATATCACTCTAGGACTCCATTGAATTATTGGAAACTAAACCCCAGAAACCAATGCAGTGTTTTACTGACTTTAGGAATGGTGGGTTACTATGACCTGGTCCTTGGATTTTGCTCTCAAGCCAGAGAAAATGCCATGAACTCATATTTGACACAACAAATTGGGGATTTTGCAATTTGGAGTGGAGGGTATAGGTTAGTATCAAGGGAAATTGTCTGCCCATTAGTGATTGCTTATGAAAATTCTGGCACTGCATTGAAATGCACATGGAATCCATCTATGAAAGTTTCAATAACACATGGAGCTCCCAATAACATATTCTCAATTATCTTGCTTCAGAACTGTGGAAAACATCTTACCACATATACCAAAAGAGTGCTTTCAAAATTGGATGCCAGTATAACCCTAACCCACCAAATTGGTCTATTTTTGGGGCAGGAAGCATTGTTAGCTGACGAGCAATTTTCTCTATAAATATATCCACAAGATATCAGCGAAACTCAGATCACAAGGTCGAATTGGGCATGGCATTTACACAAAGCTCTGAGTTCATCTAGTATGTTGAGTAAGCTAAAGAAATGTGTGCAGAATAGCAAAGCACTCACTTTCAGGATGATGAAGTTCTTCAGCTAGGCTTGGAACATTGGCTAAATACTAGACATGTTCAGCCAGCTGATTGGGCAAATGCATTAGAGTAGAAAAAGCTAGCATTGAGGACAAAAGTAGGATTGATTACTAATTTCCACCAGGTCCCTGGTAACTCAGATCTCAACTGGAGAAATAATGCTCAAGGAGAAAAACCCAAAGCTATGGGTGAAACGACTTAGAGCTGACATCTGCTCCTCATAGCTGATACCATAAATGGACCACAAGGAAACATGAAGAGAGAGTGGAGTAAGGGGATACCCTATATAGAGTCGCAGTAACTGTCCAGCCCACAATACTTTCACCTAAAATCAAGGTCCAACAGAAGGAACCTTCTCATACCCAAAAAAGCTTCGCCAATGGGCTGGGAGTATGCATCGCCCACCCCATCGCTGTTGCATGTAAATGAGTGAGGCAAGGAGCAATGTGCCACAAGGAATTACGATGTCCCATGCAGCTGAATAGAAATCCCATTCAGGGTTTGCATACATGTACATGTCAGAATATGTTGGTACAAATCTGAAAGTGCGGCAGAGGTCATAAATGTGGGGCAGTGATCGGACAACTGCCATCCCAAAGTAAAAAGACTTTGCCAATGGTGCTTGCTCCTTGGCTCCCCACAAGACATTTGCAACAACTTGTGGGAAAAGGTGGAAATCAAGGAGGAGACCTGCATAGGCTTTCAAGTCCCACCACCAGCCTTGCTGGTTCACTCGCCACAAAAACCCCTTCTCCACTGGTTTGAAACCAGTGATGGCATGAACAACTACCGCAATGATCCCTCCAAATAGATATATAGGAAGAACAACATAAAGCACATGCTGCTCCTGAATAAGTGGGGAAAGGGTCCCATTTTCTCGTGCGACCAGACGAGATTGCCAGGCTTTCTGAAGCAACCGTAGTTGTAACAACATGGCAGACATTGTTGTGAGTCTGACTACCACTTCATTTATCTCTGGCCATCCACTCTGAATGAGAGCATTGCTTGTCTTTGTTTTATCAAAAAGTGCCTCAAAATTGAGCACTAGTGGTATCATATGGGCAAGAGAGAGAAGACCCAACATGGAAGTTGAAATATAAGGAAGAGTTTCAGGGTAGCGCCTGCTGTAGAGAAGCTGCCAGAAAATGAAGATGACAGCAAGGGAGAGCATCACAACACTAATCAAAATCTCCAGGTCTTGCCGCCAAACTGTGCGCACAGTCTGTGAAAACATCATACCTGAGAAACTTTCCTGCTTGAAATACAAAGGATCATCATGATTGCGCAAGCTCTTCACTGTGCCACTGAACTGACTCCTCCATGCATCTACAGGTGGTAACTGAATGCTGAAGAAAACTTCACAGTCCTTATGACCTTCTAGACTTGTCAATGAATTGATGCTGAGGTCAACAGACCGGCAGCCAATCAAGCAAAGCATTCCTGTTGCAGGATTGTATATACCTTCTGCTGAAATTTGTGGATCCAAGTGAAACCTTGAATCTAATTCTCCAAATGTGTATGAGACAGTGTAGCTCACATCAAGCATGTCTCCTATTTTCACCATTGCATCCCCTTCATCAGTGGTGTTTCCAGCATGAACAGGCCCCAAAGTTCGGAATTGACTGCCAACAGTCAAAAGGCTAAAACTGAAGGAATTAAGACCCTGTGGCCCACTTAGTCCCTGAAGTTCCAGGTCATGCCAATCTCCAGCACCGGGATACTTTCTGGCATTAGGATTCCTTGGTGGAACACATAGTCCCTTTGCTTGCTTGATCTTGCTGTAGACATATTCAGGTTCACTCATCACAGTTGTTGATCTCAGCCCATATAGCCATGGATGGAACTGTTGAAATGAAAAGGTTTTGAAGTAACTATCATCAGTATTGGTACTTTTCCTGAGACTTGTAACATGTCCAATCACTGTTGCTCTTTGTGTGACAGTAAGAGTCAATGGAAATTGCACAGTAATAGCAATTGCACAGTCTTCACTTGATCCTGCATTCACCAATTGTTATAAAGGTAAGTGTGCATATTGACATTCCAATAGCTACAGAAGCCAGATGCAATATCCAATGCTTCTTAATTAGGTTGTGTTCTTCACTGACCATGGTACTGGCATCCAAGCATGCAAAGCTTGCCCTTGACAGGGTCCCATACACCCTCTGTGAAAAGATGTCCATTTAAGATGCTTGGACCCCCAAATGGGTCATCTATCCACGTATTTTGTGTCAGAGTAAACTCGCCATGCACAAGATTTCCATCACATCTCATTCTGCCAGGGACCATGTAAAACTCCTTGCTCTTCAAGTCTGTGCTGTTGATGCTCCCAAATGGACTGCAGTCATTGCCTACACACTCAGGGTTCCATGTCACTCTTAAAGGTTGCCTCGTCCACCCTTGCTGCCGACACACCTGCTCTCCCTTCCACAGCTTGAGATTGAGTTCTTCTGGCACATCAGCACCTAGGTGTGAACACACTTCATTAACGGTGTCGTTCCTTGTGTACTCATAAGGACCACCCGCCAGAGCAGTGATGGAAACCGGATCAAAGTACAAGGGATCCGTGCGCTCCACGAGGCTCACAAGCTCTCCAGTTACACCCATATGCCGAATTGTCGTCGGAAGGGGATATTTCAAGCTAAGCTTGTACTTACAACCGCCCTTACCAGCACACCCGAGCATGCAAAGATCCCCTGTAGTTGGAGAGTACACGCCGTCGCCTTCTAACAAAAGATCGACGCCTGAAGGAGCAGGCGGCATCTTTCCTCTCACCCCACGGTACACCATGCGGCGTCGCTGCCATACCCCGATCCGCACACTGAGGCTGAGCTGGTAATTATTTCGGAAGCTTGATGGCACTGCTTTAGCAACCGTGAGCGACACCCCTTGCACTTGCTGGGCCTGTGCCGTGGCATTGATCAGCACCTTTTCACCCTGTGTGTATCTTCCTCGTACAATCCTCAACAGAGGCACGAGGTTCGAGCCCGCCTGTGGGTCCAGTTCCTCCTTCCAAGTCGGATCGTCTACACCTAGCAGTTTCGTGCATACCTCCAGAAACTGCCTCTCGTCTTGTTGTGCGCCGGCTACGTTCTCCAGCACCACCAGCAGGAGAAGAAGCAAACCATACCGCGAGAACAGTGTTTTAGAACAGGAGAACCACATGGTTACACAGTTTCACATCAATCCAATGATCCGTCCAGCGCCGAAACGAGAACAGGAGGAGGCGAAGCACAAACACAGAACACGCACACTACTGCATCAGATGAAAGGGAAAAAAGGAATTCACTAAACACCAAAATTACAACAGCAAGAGCAGCGAAGAATAGAATGACATTTGGTATGGCAGAGGAGTAGTAGCTCAGGGCCAGCAGAAAATCCTCACAGCTTTAGATCAACAAAACTTCCCCACGAAAAACCAACTCCAGGCAGCTCCAAAACCGCCCAGAGACAGAAAAGCCAGACCACCAGGTAATAACACCATACCTACAAACCTAAAATGTTGTACCGTAAAAGACCACACACCCACTGCAGGCAACAACTCCAGAATCAAAGAACGCCCATACCTTACATTAGGTTTGCTACTTATTACTTTACCTCCTTTGAAACCACATTTTTAAGTGTCACATCAAACACAGGGAGGGACACAATCAGATGGAAAGTGTTTCTAGAAACATTTGTTAAAGTAAGTATTTTCCAAAAAGTATCTGATGAGTGATAATTTTGCTGCAATAATAATAGGAGGAGAACACGCATTTTCTACCACCTACCCAACTTACCTGTGAATAGCCTACTTGAGGCGACATTGAAAAATGTCTCTTTTTGTTGGACGTTTCAATTTAACGGCCGGGACAAGAAGACCCTGTCTGTCTTGTTAGGAATAATTTCATGTTGGCCTCCCGTTTGTGCAAAACAAGGACCCCATATACCATGTGCCTGGGCATTTTCCACATCAATTATATTTTTCACAAAATTTTGCCTAGAGAATCTTTTGAAATGTTCTATTTTCAATATAGGATCTTCAAAACTAATTATTTGTTCAACAGACATTTGTTGATGTGCCACAGTATAAAGGTAACTGTGCTGCATCAAATTTTGTAGTTTTTTAATGCTTATTTGGCATTAGCTTGAAGGCTAAGGCAAAAAGGACTCGGTCTCATTAAGAATAATTTGATGCCAACCTCCTGGTTCAGTCAGCTGAAGCATGTAATCTGATACAAAAGGTTAACTAAATTAGGAGTTTTTGAAATGCTTTTTTTGTATTAGCTTGCATAATCGTGATAATACAAAGTTTAGCCAAAGTGCAATTTCCAGTTGTGCAAAGCAGATTGTAGGAGTAGCTTTTGTTATGATGGGTTCCCGTACCATGGTTTCTTTCATGGAAACCGCAGTGTGCAGCATATTGATGGTAACGCATCCAAGGTTAGGCTGGCTGATGCTAGGAAGTTACTGGTGTGGCCCATGTGAATCTGCATAATTGTGAGCAGTGGGAGGTGTCTTCGCACTGACAAGTCGACAACTGTCGTTTGTGATTGAAAAAGTCCCCTGGTTAACAATTGCGTGTCCCCCCGCTCGCCCAGCCCCCAAGTATTGCCCAGCGCACGTCTAACAACAGTTTTCGTCAACTAGAATCCAACCCCTTAGCTGTATGGAGTAAGGACTTTCCAAACATATACCTATGTCAATCTAAACTTCAACAGATAAAATGCAAAAGTTCACATTGTAACATCCATAGATCTCACATTCAAAGCCAAACCCAATTACTTATCATTCTACAAGATGACTCTATGAACTTTGTAAGTTCACATACCAACATAGATGTTGCATTCAAGGCCAAAGCCAAATACCATTCTACAAGATGATTCTACAAGCTTTGAAGGTCCAAAGTTGTCCATGTCACTACAAGTCAACATTCTTGTTTCAATTCTCTCAAACACTTCAATCATTTTTTCTTCTACATATTTGTGTTTGCAACATACGAATATAATACCACTACCATAATGGCATAATCTCAAAATATACAACCTTAAAACACCATAATGTTGTAAAAACAACATTGATTTTTTAATTGACAAGCATCATAAGTGTTTTTCATATCATACATGGGATATCCTTAAGAAGCTCGTATCTATCCCCTGTGATGAGGTAGAAACACCCAGTGGGCAAACACTAGACTACCCAAAAAAATATGAATTATTGCCGAATGAATAGCCATTCAAAAAATTAATGGACAATTTTTTTCACCTTAAGTTTACGGATAGAGGTTTTGTATTTAACCATTTGTTTAACAATTTTGGTAATGAAAACTCATCTTTCCCCTACATAAATGCCAAACTATTTGACATAATTAATGCATGGTTAGAATGTTTCCCTCGTGATTTGCCCCAACATAAAATGATTGTTAGGTTTTGATGGCAAGTGCTTACCAAGTGCTTACATTAGTACCTTTTTGAAATCAAGGGCATCCTAGCCAAGAGTGAAAATGTGTGCATGTGAATGAAAACAAGGTAACTGTTAGTAAAATCATTTTTTTACCTAGTAATAAATATTTTAAAGAGTATTAGTAAAAACAATTACTTTGTTGTGTATCAAAATGGCAATGTATCAATGCATCATATTCCATCATGCATTATGTCATCATGCATCATGTTATATCAGCAACATAAATCTTATGGTACATATGTATAATGTAAGGAAGCATGGGGAAAATTTCAAAATGACTACATGCATAGATTTTTTTATAGATGAACATCTAAATGTTTGTTTACTATACTGTAATTGTTAATGTATCAAAAAAATTAGTACATTACATTTTGAAAATACATGGATAAGATATTATCATATTTTCAAGTTTATGGGTAAGGTAAGTAATTGTTAATTTAATACCAAACCACCAATTTACTACTAACACATGGTGTGAACATTACATTGGATGCATTACTAATATTTCACACTTGAGAAATAAATGGTTACATATGAAAATTTGACACTTGGCATACATTTAACACCATTTTTTTGACCATAACTAATTATAATTTACCATATGTTTTTTATACACAAAGGATTTATTGATACATTAAGGATTTTTCAACCCATCTAAACATAAAAAAAGCATGAATTTTTTTGAAATAGATGGACAAGAGGTGGACACATTTCCAAATTTATAGGTCAAGTATAACAAATGTTAATTTAGTAAAAAACCCATAATCTACTGTCAAGATGTGATGTGAACAATACATTGAGTGTATCATAAACATATTTTCACACTTGAGAAATAAACCTTACATATGAAAATTTGACACTTAGTATACATTTATTCATTTTTTTATTATAACTAATCATTATTAACCATATGTCATTGATACACTAAATGTTTTTTGATACATTAATGATGTGTTGATACACTAACAATCTTTTGATACACAAAGGTTTTTTCAACCCTTCTAAACATAAAAAGAGATTTTTTTTGAAAATAGATGGATAAATTGTTGCCACATTTCCAAGTTTATAAGTAAAGTAAAACGACTATTAATTTTGTTAAAAAACATTAATCTATTATCAAGATGTGATGTGAGCAATACATTGAATGTATTATAAACATATTTTCACAACTTGATATATAAACCTTACATGTGAAAATTTGACACTTAGAATACATTTATTCATTTTTCAATGATAACTAATTATTATTAACCATATGAAAATGATAGACACAAATTTTATTGATACATTAATGATGTGTTGATACACTAATGATCTTTTGATACACTTAGACTTTCTCAACCTTTCTAAACATAAAAAGAGTGAAAATATTTTAAAATAAATGGACAAAAGGTTGCCACATTTCTAGGTTTATAAATAAGGTAAAACAACTGTTAATTTTGTTAAAAACCATTAATTTACTATTAAAATGTGATGTGAGCAATACATTGAATGTATCATAAACATATTTTCACATTTGAAAAATAAACCTTACATATGAAAATTTGACACCTAATATACATTTACAATCATTTTTTATTATAATTGATTATTATTAACCATATGTCACTAATACACTAAAGATTTATTAATACATTAAAGATTTTTCAACTTGTCTAAACATAAAAAGAACAAGATTTTTTTCCAAATAAATGGACAAGAAGTTACCACATTTCAAAATGTATGGGTAAAGTAAAAAATAATTATTTTAATCAAAATGCACCACTATGCTACTAATTAGTAAGACGTGGTGTGAGCTATTATTGAATGTATTATAAACGTATTTTCACACTTGAGAAATTAACTTTACATATGAAAATTTGACACCTAGTATACATTTACCATCAATTTTTATATTATAACTAACCATTATTAATCATGTGCTATTAATACACTAAAGATTTGTTGATACATTAAATACCCTTTGATATATTAAAAAGATTATAGCCTATTTAAACATTAAAAAAGTTGGAAATTTTTCAAAATAAATGGACGAGAGGTTGTCACGTTTCAAAGTGTATGGGTAAAGTAAAAATTAATTAATTAGTGAAGTGGAAATGCACCACTATGCTATTAACATGTGGTGTGAGTAACACATTGAATGTATTATTAATATTTGACATTTGAAAAAAAAAATCTCTGCATATGGGAAAATTTGACACGTGTTACACATTTCTAGACATTTTTTCGACTTAAATAGTTGACAGTTGCATTTGTTAGTCTATTATAAATATATGTTGAACTTCCAATGAGGATTGTTTTGTAGATTAGGGTTTGGGGTCACATTTTTCAAGCTTTTACATATTAAACTTGACATGAACTTCTTCTTCACATGATCTTTTTGTGTCATTCCAAAGGTGTTTTGAAGCACACTTTTGACATTTTCACAAATTTTTCACATGTCATTGTGACTTAATTCTATGTAAGTAAAAAATTTACCATGTTTTAAATTCATTGTATGTTGATTATCACAATTTGAATGTAAGGTGCATAGAAATTCATATATTTTACAATGGTTTTTGCAGGCATGGAAGGGAAGTTGCCCTTGTATGAACATGGCCATGAAGCTAAACTACAAGCATTAGAAAATGTAGTTCAAACACCATTAGATTTTACCTTTTGATCATGAAGATTTATTGTGGGAAGTCATCATTTGACACACTGGGATGCAACAAGGCCCTCACCTTGTTGAGGTTGCATTCATCCCCACAACTTGAGTGTTTGATTTCATAGTTGGTGAAGAAAGTAAAGATGGCGGATGATGTCGTTTTTTTTGCAAAAAACGCCTCATCCACCTTGACAACGATTTGCAACAACCGCAAATAGATAGTGTTTCCAAGTTTTCAAGGTTCAAATTTTAACCTTTATTAGATTTCTACACCAAGATTTACATACATATTATACATGTTTAGATGTAATGTTCACCATCTGATGAATTAATTTTATTATTTTGTAAACATGAAATATGTGACTAATTGTTTGTTTTGTAATGCAATGCAAGTTCATAAGTAGCACAAAATTGGTTGGTTGGTTGTTTTGTAGGTACCAATGTCAATATGGTCCAATGATCTCACAAATGTTGTGAAAGATATTACACAAAACCATAATGCAACTTTAAAAGAATTGGACATCAATGGAAAAGTCATCCCATTAAGGATAGGCCACAAAGGTACATGAGAAGAAATGGGGTGGCTTTATAAAAAGAGGATGTAGAGTTGAATTCACCATTAAGACAATGTATTTGCTCAAACATGTATCAAAGTTATGTTTCATTCAACAAAATCACATTAATCAAGATGGTTTACATGTCCAAGGGGACTTAAACATGGGTGATAGATTTGCATTTACTACCCATTTATTAGAATAGATCAAGGATTTTGTGATGGAACCACTAAAATTTAGACTCACAATGTTTCAAATTATGGCAAAACATAGGCAACATATGAAGAACATCATGTTAGGGACATGTGAATTAAATAGAGACATGTTCCTCACTAAGCAAAATGTTAAAGTGTTGTTTGGGAAATTGGTTCAAGAAACATACCGACTACATAAGAACGATGCAAAAAGTGTGTATGTGGGTTCAATAAAACACCAATTCAATGTTATACTATCAAGAAACTAGGATAGAAGTGGATGGTGGTCTCATTGGGCAAAACATGCCTTTCACTTTTGGTATCCAAACATCATGGCAAAGGGAGATGATGATTGAACGTGGGCACCAAGGAGGTGTTGCAGTTGATGCAACTTTCAAAACAAATGAAAAAAAGGTGATACATTATGTTTGATACATAATACATGCAAATGTGATCTAATACACTAATATATATGTAGTTTAATGTCATTGAAACATTAATAGGACAAATCAACGGATATAAAAAAAATACATGTAGAAATTTGAATTTGTTAATAGATTAATTATTACATCTATTGTCAATGTTTAACTAACATATCTCTATTGTGAATCGTGGCAGTTCCCCTTTTATACCATGATGGTATTTGACTAATGGCACAATGACATTTCTATAGCATATTGCATCACATCACAATGTCAACAAGAGGATTTGACACCATGGATGCATATTTTGAATGAAAGCATTCATAATACTCACCCATGATGGCATCCCAATGCTTTCATTGTTGATTTGTGTCCAAGGGGAAATCAACTACATCAAGTAAAATCCTTATCCCTTATCCAACAAATTGCTAGCTATTTATTATACATGTCACTTGCCCCAATGAATGTAACATGCATCAACATTGATTGTATTTAAATCCACCAAGTTTCATATATAATGCATTATTTTTTTTGTAATATTATATGGCTAGAAATTGCCATTTTCTTATGTTTATGGCATGTGAAAAGAACATGGCAAAAATAAGCATGTATAAAGATAAAAGACCCAACATTACGTAATAATGTATTGTAAGAACTAGGGAACATCATATATGACAAGGATGGTCCATCTAAAGCACGTGTTGAAATGTGGGCAATGAATATATCACTAGCAAGTACCCTGCAACTAATATCTTTCCGAAATACATGGAAAAAAATTAGCGATATAAAACTCACATGTTGGTAGTTGGATTTCAAAATCTACCATATGTTGGACAAGACGCCAATGTTGCAATTGAAAGTTACCATGGGACATTGAAGGCCCAATTGAAGTTAGGGAAAAGTAGATTGGTTGGTTGTCATGTGGTTTGGTGCATCCTTGAGTTAGTCAGAGATGTCCTTACTCAATATTGGTATCAAAATCTATGCAAGAACTTTGGGTTTGTGAACAACAAACACCAACAATAGTTTGTGGTTGGGGCCTTGTTGGGGGCACGGTTGATTCTTGACACAAATGTGACATTGCCCTCTTATGATGGTGGTCTAGCACATGTTAGTCATGTCATAAAAAAAAACCCATTTGCGATACACCATCCACAACCCAACATAAGAGTGGGCATGTTATAACTATGTCAATGCATAACATGGACACATTTGCAAGCATCAACTCAAGGTTGTAATGTTTTTTCATCCCAACCTTGCAATGGGCACAATTGTTTAATTTTATGGATCATTGAAAAGGACTTTTCAAGGTGGGTTGAAAAACCTTACTTAGTCCACAAGTGGGTACACCACCCCCACGTAATGACAACTCCACCTACATTAATTCGTAAGTTGACCACCCCAATACAAATCAATTTGGAGGAACAATTGTGAAACATGGCATTGGATATGAAGGATGCAGCTAGTGGGAATCAAGATTTCCTTGAACATTTGATAGTAGATTTTTATCGTGCACAAGGCAATCAAGCAAAGGTTGTGGCAAAGTTATAAATTGGGTTATAGAACCCCATAGGCCCAAACCTTGTGCTTCTACCAATTGAAGATGGACAAAGGTTTAGCTTCAAACGACACTTAGACTTTGGCTCATGGGCATAAGCCAATTGCCAAAAAATGACTATCATTAGCACCACCTCAATATGCAAAACATTAAAACATTGGTACATCAATACATTAATTTTCAATGACATGGTATGGACTGATGCTTCCAATATTAAAACAATGTATATAGTTAATACTTTAATTTTAGCCTCCCCAATTTGACAATGTCTAACAATAATCATATTTATCAATTTTCATAACCTTATCACAAATTTTATTTAAATGAATTTTATTCCAAGGGTGATGGACTTGGATGTTATCAAATGGATTCAAGCTAACAATATTTTTTAAAAGCTTGAATCCTTTTGAGAAAATTGTTTGCATTCAACAAAATTTAAAATGTTGAATCATCCAAGTAATTAATACATTAATACATTAGAATAACAAATAGATACATTATTACAATGATACATTGACACACTAATATATATACAATCACATAATCATGCATTCATATAATAACAAAGTCATAGACAAACACACTTCTATCTTCATTAACACACTAAGATAGTGACACACTAGTACAATTATACATTCATATATTAACTTAATAAAAGACAAACACATTATTACATTGACAAACTAATCCAATGACACATTAGTATAATGATACACTTTTACATTCATACATTAACATGGATTAATACATCGACACATTGGTACAATGATACTCATATTAACATAATGATAAACAAACACCCTATTGCATTGAAAAACTAATATAGTTGGGTCCAATTTTTTTAAGGTGTATCAAAATCTTGTCACAACATCACCCTTTTCTGTCTTTTTTACCTAATCTTTTTTACCATGTAAAAACACATGTATGGATGATTATGATGGGATCTAAAATTGTAATGGTTTAAAATATAATCCTTTTGAAAATTTTGACAACTTTTGATTCATTATTTTTATGGGGATCAAAATATAGGATAAAAAATGACTATCGTAAAAACTAAGCCCTTCTTGTCATGTGTGGTACACCTTAAAGGATTTTCACCCAATTACACATTAATACAACAATACACTGATACATTCATATGTAAACTTGGACTAATACATTCACTAGGAGAAAAAAGGCGATTTTCTAACCAACAAGTTTTCGAGTATATGTTGGGTTCAACTTGCCTTCAACTACATAATTATATTTATTTCAACAAATTCCACATGGCCTGTTTCACACCTCAATTTAATCAACTTTTCAATTAAGTTGGTAAATGTATGATGTTGACCATTGTTACCAATTGACCATTGATTTTTATTTTTAATTAATAAATTCATAATCGAGTTATAGTGGAAAGATCCACTTTCAAAATTTATTAGACTTTATCATGTCAACCACTTCATTATCTTAATTAACCTTGTTTATGGATGGATGAAATAACATATGTGTTTTCCACTATAGTTCAACTTTGATTTGACTTTAGGTTCAATTTAATTATGATTTTTTTACAATTTTGTTATGACTAGTTTCTAACTTTGGTAATTTCAACTTTGGTAATCTTAAAGTCAATAACTTTCATTACACTACACCTTGCCATTAAAAACCCTAATTTTGTTGAAATTTTTTTTGTTTCATGGTGTCCAGATGTGATAAAACATCAAAAGTGGGAGAACACAAATATCTTTGTCTAAAATCATTGAACATGGTATTAGAATGGTTGAAAAGTGTGGAACATTAAGTTGACATCTCCTTGCTTATTGAAACAAACATCTACCTCCTAAAATTATTTCTTTGGGATTATCTTTTGAGGTTAAATTGCTTTGATTCATTGAGTAATAGTGACTCCTCCTTAGAAAGTAGTATTGCACCAACATTACTTGGAGTGGTTGGTGCATTTGGCATTGCCTTTCGTGCATCCAACACACTTCCATACTCATTTGTCCTAATGTATTCCCCCATAGGTGTTTAGGAACACGCATTTGCTATGTGGCTCCTTAATGGTTGGAATAATCATTGGAATAGAAAACTTGTTGGACTTGTGATGGGAAAACAAATGGTTCATTGCCATTCGCCAACATATGCCAAAAGTTGGCCATTAAAAATCTAACCTTATTCCCTTTATAAGTTGGATTACCCCAATTATATAATTATGGTTAATAAATAATAAATAATAAATAGTTAATAGTTAACCATTAAAATAATGAATTATTCATGAATGAAATTATTTAGTTAATATTAATGATTAATTAAAAATAATTTAGTATTTACAATTTAATTTAATAAGTTAGGAATTTAATAATTTATAGTTAATATTTGGGAATTACCAACTAGTTAATATTTTATTTTGTTAGATAATCAATTTAAAACCTAATTTTAAAAAAAATTAAATTAGTTGATCACTAGAATTTTAAAAGGTAAAATTATTATTATTTATTTATTTTAATAAATAGATAATTATATTATTTTATAAGTAATTTCCAAATAAGTAAATACATTAAAAATTTTATTGATTAATTTGATTTTTGAATTAATTATTAAATAATTATTTCTTGAAATACTAGGTACTTGCACACATGGCATCCACTAAAGGTTTAAGCATGGTATAGCTAAGTTTAGCCTAGGTGCTTCATGGTTTAGTTTTAAGTGTATTTTACGTGTCACATTAGACATTTAATTAACCTGAGATGGTTAACCCTAATTTAGTTTATCTTAGGCACAATGTATGTTAAATTAATTAATAAGAATTAACTTCTAATTATTTACCTAAATTAGCATCATATTATAATATTATAAATTAATTAAAATATTTAAAATATAACTAGCCTAACTTAAATCTATATAATTTAACATTTGAAAATAATATTAAATCAATGTATGTATTTGTCCCAGTCTTTATCGTTAATGAATCTTTAAATAATTAATATTATTAAAGTTCTATTTTTTAAATTAATTTCATTATAATAAATTAAATCTTTTTATGAAGATTATTCCCTATTAGTTAGTATTATTTACAATAATTAATAGGTAGACTAAACTAGTTAATTATTATAAGTAAAACTGTTGTTTTAGTCTAATTAATAATTGGATATTAAGTACTTGGAACCACCCAACATTGAACACAAACCTAAAAACCATTAGAAATTTTAGTATTTTTTTCATTCTTTAACCAAATCGATAATAATCTTTATGTCATTAGAAATGCAAATTGAAGTATTACAAATTTTCTCTAAACGCCAAAAGCAAAGGTACAAAGAAGAAAACATGAAAAGGAAGAAGAGGACATTTGTGATATTTTGTCTCAATGTTTTTAAAGAAAAAACTTTAACTTTTTTTAATTTTCAAACCCCATATCTTTCTCATTTTTAATCCAATTCAAGTGATTTAAAAACCTATGACTAGGGATATACAAGACATTTTTGTCCTCCAAATGCAATAAAACAATAATAACAAAATTATCTCAACATTTGAAATTGTCATATTTTGTTTCAAATGTTTTGAAAAAGAAATTACAAGTAGATTTATGGTGCATTATAGTTCCATTCTAATTGATATTAAACACTGAGTTAACCTCAGATGGTTAGCCTTAGTTTAATAAAACTTAAGCACCATGTAAGAAAAATTATAGTTGTAATTTAATTGATATTTTGTCTCAAATGTTTGATGAAAAAACTTAAAACCCTCTCTAGTTTCAAACCCCCTATATTTCTCATTTTTAGTCTCTTTTGATTGATTAAAAACCTATGGGTGTATCAACTAAATATTTGTAGAATCTTTTTCAAGTCCAAATGCAACAAAACAATGAAAAAATAATTTAATCTCAAATTCCAAAATTGTAATTTAATTTCAACTACGGTAAATAAGCCTACCACCATACACTTAAGATTTCAAAGGAAGTTGATTTCTTACACATTGTTCTTTTTTTGTTGTTAAAATAAATTTTGTAACCTTCCATTTAACATTTTCAATGCTACAAAAAACACTCAATTTGGTTAAAGAACGAAGAGGATATGCATTGTTTTATGTAAGGGGGTTCATGTTTGGTGATAGATTTGTTAAAATAGTTTCAAATTTCGAGATTAAATTATTTTATCATTCTTTGGTTACATTTGGATTTCAAAGAATTCTTGTAGATCGTTAGTTAACACACCCATAGCTTTTTAAATCACTCAAAACAAACTTACAATGAAAAAAAAATATGGGGTTACAAATTAGAGAGGTTTTAAGTGTTTTTTCAAAACATTTTAAACAAAATATCATAGTTTTGGATTTTGAGATTAAATTATTTTCTCATTGCTTTGTTGCATTTTAAGTTCAAATAAATATTGTAGATCGCTAGGTGGTGCACCCATGGCTTTTTAAATTATTCAAAACGAACTTATAATGAAAACAATATGGGGTTTCAAACTAGAAAGGTTTTAAGTTCTTTTTTCAAAATATTTCAAACAAAATATCACAATTTTGGAATTTGAAATTAAATTATTTTCTCATTGTTTTGTTGCATTTGAAAATAAAAAAGATATTGAAGATTGCTAATTAACACACCCATAGCTTTTTAGATAAGTCAAAATGGATCTAAATGAAAAAAATATGGGGTTTCAAACTAAAGACGTTTAAAATTTTTTTTTTCAAAACATTTGAAACAAAATATCACAGTTTCAGGTTTTGAGATTAAATTCTTTTTTCAGTACTTTGATTCATTTAGAGTTCAAAGAAGTCTTGTAAATCATTAGTTGGTGCACCCGTAGCTTTTTAAATCACTCAAAATAGACTTAAAATGAAAAAGATATGGGGTTTCAAACTAAAAAAGGTTTTCAATTTTTTCTTCAAAACATTTGAGACAAAATATCAACTATAATGCAACTATAATTTTTATCCTATATTGTTTGTCATAGCTTCCATGTTTGTAAACTACATAATGAAGTTGATGCACCAACTATTTTCAAAAGGTGAAGTTGGCACCTAGGACAAACTAATAAGAAAGGTTTAACTTTAAAGGCCACATGGCGAGAAAAATGATTATTTGAAGCCTACTTATCTACCCTAAGCCTAAATAGCACTATGGTCTATTTATTTACCTAGGCCTATTTACCTATCTACCTAGATTTAGGTTAGGGAGGTCTATATAAATAAGTAGGCTTAGTAAGTAAATACCTACCTACTTATTTCTAGGTGGACCTACATACCTAGATTTAAGCCTACACATAATTTTAGGTAGGGATATGTGTCAATAAACTATTACTTATATTCTTTGCCTAAACATAACTTTTAATAGGACAATTCATGAAGTTGGAAAACAGTTGAAAGTTCAACTTTGAAATCTAAACAAAGGTGGATGAATTTCACCCAAATGTTTTTTTGATTAAAATGGTTCATTGCTTTCAACAAAAATCTTGTCACCTCAATATTGATTGAAAAATTGACACATGTAGGTAGGCTTTGACTGTGTTGTGAATTTGACACAACATTGTTGATTATTTTGGTAAGTGGTTGAAAACATCATTTTGAGTTGGAAAAAAAAGTTATAATTGGAAGTGACATTTTCAACTTCAAAATGATTGAAATGTAGTCGAAACCATAGATGAAAACCTTGGTTTTTCTCCTAGTGATTGACACACACTAGTATCAACATAATGATAAACAAACATTACTACACTTACACATTAATACACTATCATATTAATACATTGACAAATTGAATACACTATCATACTAATACATTGACAAATTGATTCATGATTACAAACTTTGATAAAAGTGAAACACCATAACATTACAATAAAATGGACTAATAATTCACAAAAATCATTATATATACATGCACATTACCACCCAACCATGAACACCAAAATGGGGTCTAATATAAATTTGCAGTTCATAAAAACTCCAAAAAGTTGTTTAATCTATCCTACATCCCCATTTGGGCTCCCCTCATGCACAAAAGTTAACCTCCCTACTACTTACTTACGATACACCCAATCCTCCTACCATTTGAAGGTTGCTTCACCTACATTTTGAAGGCCTTGTGAATTTTACACACCTTCAATCACATCCCAATAAAGTACAATCATTATTGAAGCTTGTATGTGCAACCCAATGCTATATATGGTGCAAATAACCACGACTTGTGTCCTTAACTTCAAGCTCCTCCATAAACTTCATGATGGTTTGTTTTTGATACTCTGGAGGATCAAATGGTGCACTTCAAAACACTCAAGATCTACACCAACACATAATAAGGTGATAGATTACACATCCAATGGTACAATGTTACATTTTTTTTGAAACACATTACATTGATTATTATATATTGACATTCTTAGAGTTTTGAATGTATTATAAAGATAACATTGGTGTTGAAAACCAACCTTGAATTTTTTAATTGTTTGATTTTTCAAACTTGCCTTGTAAACCAAGTATTGGCAAAGCTTATGTGAAGTAGCATATCCACACTCCCAACCTATGTAAAGACAAAACATTCAACACTAATTTTTTGACCAATTCATGAAATGTATGATCATCAAGAGGGACATCTCATAACAACAACAAGGCCCCACAAATTCGTCGAATAAAAATGTCAAGTGTTGAATAATCATGTACCCCAATCTTAGAGTCAAAATGAAAGGTGTGAAAAGGTTCCAACACAAGCAAACTCCAATGTGTTTCACCATGATAAGGTATTACCATAGTGTCATATCTAATTGCACCTCCGCCCAATGATAAGTGAAACTTGGCCCATTCCATGATGGCATCTAACTTTATAACTCAAGTACTAGCCCTTGTACCCAAACATAACTTTTTCAAAGATGAGGTGATCAGAGCACTTGCCACAAATATTGCCTTTCGAATGTCTAGAGAGCTACTGAAATAATGGTTAAAATTCAGGAAATCCATCATGGAGCCCCCCCCAACCAAGTTTTAGGTTTCCAAAACTTGGGCAAATTCTCAATCTACAATGTTTGGCTCAAAATGTGATTGTCCTCCAAAAAAAAACAACATTAGAATTTGTTGCCCCAATCTTTGAAGAACATTTGAAACATAAAATATCAATGTAAGACCATTGTTGATACACTATACACATGATTAAGGTCAAAATGCACATGAAAAAATAAATATTAAATGTGTTTTAAAGGAAGAAATTGTACTTGATGGATTGAATCATTTTTTGTACTCTACATTCTCCAAGGAAAATAAAGTTAATAATAACCAAATATGACACATTCACATGCCTCATAGATATTATCTAATACATTAACTTATTCAACATATCATCTGATGCATTAAGGCTGAAACATTAAGAAGACAATATGATTGAAAAATAAATTATATTTGTGGGAAATGGCAAAGGTCAATAAGTTATTGGCATCAAATTCTTTTGTTAAGTTCCATGATTATAAGTCACTCAAAGGTGTTTGATATTGGCCCAATTGCATATCACTTTTTCTATGCCTAAAAATCAATGGGTTTGACCTTATGTGAACAACCATAGTATTGTCATCTAAAGGCATTGGAGTTTGAAGCCCAAGTGCCTTTTCAAATGCATTATGTCATTCTTTCTCGTCTTCAATATCCACCCTAGATCATTTTTTTAATAGCTCCAATGATATTATTATGCAACATCTCAACATCTAGAAAAATGGTTGGAAGACCTGTAAAATCACAAACCATTGTTAATATTTTTGAAGATCATAGATGTAATGTGTCAAACAATTCTCTTTATGTATGCACATTGAAAAAGACTCACCAATAGCTAGGGAGACCCTCTTGATCTCCAATGCTTCATGACGATGTAAAAACTGACAAAAGGCATTGTCCTTACGTTTCTCCCATCTATCACTAGCTTGAGTCTACCATAAACCATAGAAAAGTTTGGATCAAACAAGGCCACATCCTCCAAGGCACGCACTTGATAGGCTAGTAACCAAGTATAAATATCATTCTTTATGTCATTTCCCTTCCCATTTGCAAGACATGTAATTATCATTGTAGGTGATGGATATCTTGATCGGTAATGGACTACCCAAAAACATATTGACCTTTCCTTTTGGAAGGATTCCAAGGTAATGTTTAACTATCCTTGATGCATGGACAAACAATTCTAATACATCAATACATCACCACATTAACATATTGTAACATTAATCCATTGTAACACTACAACATTCACACAGTGCAACACTAAAACATTGCTACATTGAAACATTAACTACCTGACACACTAATACATTGACACCTTGATACACTAAAACATTGGCAAAATGATACACTTAGATATTAACACAATGATACAATTTAACATTGACACAATGATACACTAACATTGACACATTGAAATAGTAAGTACCTGATACATGGAAACAATAACATTAAAACATTAACTACCTTATACATTTAAACATTAACCCATTGATATATTTATAACATAAACTACCTAATATGTTGAATCGTGATACACTAAAACATTGACACAATGATACACTGATAGTAAAAGGTACAAGATTTAGTTACTTGCATGAGGTGGAAATTGCATCCATTTTTGCAGATTCTCCTCCTTCAAACCATTAAAGGGGCATATAAGGAGACTTCTTCCCTAACCACAATGAAAAATAAGTAAAACTTTAATAATTGCATAAACATAGGTGGTGAGATTTTTGGAGTTTGAAGCCCAACCAATAATTGTTCTACAATTTGTGCCCTCAACTACATAAGCAACATAACATGGTTAGTATTAGGGGATGGAATTAATATCTAAACAAACTTATGCAAACATAAATAATTTACTTACAATCATGGCATCAAAGGAACTTTGGCATGTTCTTCAAAATATGTTGATTATATGCAAGTATTTGCCATATTGGTTCCAATCCCAAGATGCTTCTTCGATCCATTGACCATTTTCTCTTTCCAATCAAACTATTGCACTATGCAAAGTTTCAAGGTGCATTAGAACCACCTCCATCTCCCACTTAAACAATTCAACCTTAAACATCATTAATGCATGTCGATATGAAACATAAGACATCAACATCTTGACTTCATCAGATTGGGTTGCATCTCATTGATTTCAAGCTAAGTTGTGTAAAACATTGCTAATAAGCTTGTGCACAAATTCTTAAAATTTTTAAAATTATCCCACAACATGCACATTACAAGGAAAAACAAACAAATAAATTGAAAAAAACTTCATAATTCATGATACACATTGTGGGGCTCATACAATAATACATACAATGTAACATAATTCATTGATACAACTAACTTGATACACTAATATCAACATTTAACATAATACATTGATATAATATACTAGTGTATGATATAAATAAAGTTACAAGTAATAAAACATTAGAGTGAAATTATTCATACCACCCTAATGTAATACCAATGTTCAACTGTAGCTTGAAGGGTTGTTGTGAATGTATTAATGGCTACAAAGTGTCGAAAGGTGTCAGCAAATTTAGATGGATTTTGGCTTTTCCATTCCCAATTGACAAGCCCCATCCCACCTTTTTGATTGTGGCTTTGTGGAACACGTTTTGTCATTCTTCAACTAGCTTTAACTTCCTTTCATCCTTGTCTAGAACCTTATTTGCATTTGATGGAATTCCCTTAAGCAAGTTCATCTTCTTTTTTTGTTGGCAAAGGTTGTGCAAGTTGGGGCCGATGAGAAAGGCCATAATCTATCCCACTTATTGGCTGAAGGGAAGCCATGAAAGGTGTATCTAATACATTGATAAACATGTAGTTTGTTATAATTGAAACAACAATAAAATAAAGTAAGGGAGATCTCACACCCTTTTATTTCTTGATAATTTCTTGTAATTTCTTTGTGGGGCTCCTATGGTTTCAAGCTCTCTTGGATCCTTTCTTCTTCCCAAGGGCTTCTTCAAGCATTAAAATATTTCCAGCTACAACTTGCACACTTTTTTTTCCTTGGCCAAATTGAAACATAGGATGAGGTTTCAATGCAAGCTTGTTACCTTGTTCATCGAAGGCTTGATTACAACCTTGGATAGCTCAATGATGATTGAATCAGATCTTGTTGGAGAATGATGCTTGGCAATAATAACACTCAAAGATGTTTCTTATAGCATCAAGTAGTTTTTTCTTGTTGACATTGCATTCCTGTATCAATTGTTAGATTTTTATCCAACCTTTGAATGTAACCTCAATTGCTTCCCATCAAAAGGGTAATTGATTCTATATTTGACATCTTTGCAAAACCTAAAAAAAAATTCAACAGAAGTTATCAAATCTCTACATTGTCAGATTGTTACATAATGCACTAATACACTAATACATTATGTATATTGATACATTGATACACTAATACACTATGTAACATAACCAAATATTAGACATCTAAACACTAAGGTGATACATTTAAACACATAAGTTTGATAACAACATTATGGAAATAGAAACCAACTTGTGTACAACATAGAAATCAATGTAGATGAAATATTATGTAAACACAACAAATGACACTAGAAAAACTTACAATTAAAGTAGTAACACATTGCACAAACCATGCCTTCAAACATAAATATAATTAACATTGATAGATGATGAAAATAAAATGAAAGATGACAACCAAAATGATCTTCTATAAAATGTTCCTTTCAAGGAACCATGGTTCACTACACTATGATTGAATGGGCAATTCAAATATCAAATGCCTTATGAGGATACAACAATGTGAGCATATGTTGCCACATCAAATTTACAAAGTTGCATTATGGCATCAATCATAATGCACCAAAAGGATTAAACATGTACCTCCTCCTTAGCAAATATGCACTTGGGGATAAATTTATAGGTATTCTGGATCAATGATCAACTTTATGAAAAATATTCTAGCTTAAATGTCCTTCAACACTCCTTTCAAAATGAAAAATAGAACATATATTGGAAACAACTTGAACACAAGTAGGAATTGAAACATTCAAGGTTTATGAAATGGAACAATTGTATTAATTAACAAGAAATCACAAAGGTTGTATGCCTCAAATGCTACAATCACAAAACTATGGCTTGCAACTACTAACAAGGCTCAAAGGTTCTACGTGCACTCAAAACCATGAAAGGAGAGAATGAAAAACAACTCAAAACCACTCCATTATATACTATCTCCTAACCCTAAAGTAACTGCCACTTAACCCTAACCTAGCCGCAACCAAACCCTAACCCTAGCCACCGCTAAGCCCTAAGTAGTTTCCACTTCTAAACCCTAAACGTTAACTACAAGGAAATGAATATTATTCATCCTTTTGATGAATGTTTGACACATTCATCAACATTGAGAATTAGAAACGAATAATATTTCTAACACTCCCACTCTATGAAGTTTCTAATCTGAACATGTTATAACCTTATCATGTCATTTTTTCCATCATGCCTTGCTAAGGACATCCGCCACCATGTGTTTCGTTGGACAATATTCAAATCGAACTTCTCCATTTTCAACTCATTCTTAAAATAAATGATGTTGTACATCAATGTCTTTTTTTCGTGCATGGTGAGTGGGATCCTTGTTAGAAATACTATTTGTTTCTAATTCCCAATGTTAATGAATGTGTTAAACATTCATCAAAAGGATGAATAACATTCACATCCTTATAGTAGTTAAGGTTAGGTTGAATAATGGTGGCTAAGGTTTGGAAGTGGAGGCTACTTAGGGTTTGATGGCGGCTAGGGTTAGGTTTTGGTGGTGGCTAAAGTTAGGGTTTGGCAATAGCTAAGGTTGGGGTTTGGCAATGGCTAGGGTTAGGGTTTGGTGACGGCTAAGGTTAGGTGATGGCTAGGTTAAAGTTAAGTGGCGGCCACTTTAAGGTTAAGAGATAGTATATAATGGAGTGGTTTTGAATGTTTTTCATTCTTTCCTTTCATGGTTTTGAATGCACGTAGAACCTTCAAGCCTTGTTAGTAGTTGTAAACCATAATTTTGTGATTGTAGCATTTGAAATGTACAACCTTTGTGATTTCTTGTTAATTAATACGATTATTTCATTTCATGAACCTTGAATGTTTCATTTCTTGCTTGTTTTCAAGTTGTTTCCAATAGGTTATAGGCCCACACTAAGCAAGAAAAAGGACATTGTGTTATAAAAAAAAATAGTCAAAGGTTTAGCTTGTATAACATAGAAAGGGAGAATCCTTTTCAGGGAAGGCTTTTAGTTTGCAAGGTTGCAAAAAGAGTAGAAGTCCATTTTTAAGTGAATGAAAGGTGTGGAAGAGATTTTTTCAAAGTGTTATAAGTTTTTCAAGCCTGAAAAACTTGTTCTTCATGTTTTTTGAAAGTATCAAGTTTCAATGTGAAAGTGTGTGAAAGAGAGTTCTTCAATTCATTGAAAGTTTGAGGTGTGTGTGGAAGAAAGGTTTTTGAGTTGTTGAAAGTGTGAACTTTTAAGTGTGTCAAAGAGAATTATTCACATTATTGCAAGTTTCAAGTGAAATTTCAAGCTTGTGT
>Ga0209611_10002811_pt1 | contig 30474 bp, 21 predicted proteins | sample S1TSphgellanicum_3_FD_187693 | JGI IMG/M metagenome (GOLD analysis project Ga0209611, IMG submission 187693) | Host-associated microbial communities from peat moss isolated from Minnesota, USA - S1T2_Fc - Sphagnum magellanicum MG (SPAdes) (version 2) | ecosystem: Host-associated > Plants > Peat...
AAAAATTTCTACCATGGGCCATCTTGGACAAGCTTTACACTATTTCCATCACATGCAACACACAAATTAATCCCAAGATAATGTGATAGTTGCATAACAATTTGTAATTATTTTTGGCAATTGTAGTCCCAACATTGTCATTAACAATCTTGACCATAAGAGCCTTGTACTCTAATAAAACACATTTGGTTGGTGCAAGCATCAAGATCCATTGAATCTTAACATTATGAAAGATCTTTGCACCTTTTGTCTCACAAATTTTTGCCAACTTTGCATGCTCCATGTGCTTCTTAAGGGAGTGAGAAAATATACATACATGGATTACAACAAGGCTTTGATCTTTCCAACCAACTATAGGCTTGAAAATGTTTGTATGACCAAGTTACACTTATTTGGCATGTAATGGATACTAGTGACAAATGGTGCATGTTTTCTATGAATTGTAATGTCAATTCATGACCCTTTGCTATTGAGCTTGACTTGGGGGTGCTAGTGGCTTGTTAGGTTGGGTTTAAGATTGTGCTTGGAAAAGAAAAGAAATGAATTTCATTTTTCTAACATTTGACATTTAAACAATTTGGTTGATTATTAGTTTCAACCTAGGTGATCCACCCCACCATATATGACTTGAATGTTTTGTATTTGTTTCCTAGCCATATCCAAACAAAACACAAGGTAACTAGACATCCAACATTACACATGCTCATTACTATTCTTCAATGATTACAATTTAACAATATGATTAAACATATGATCAAGGCGTTAAAACATGGATTATAATTTGTCTTTTCATCATCTATATAAACAACAATTGGTTGAATATCAAAATATCAAATTCAAATTTGTTGTTAAAATTTTGTCAAATATATTCATGTGTAGTTTTGCAAAAGTCTTTCCATTATTGTAAGAATTGAACTTTGTTCATTTATGATATTTGTTATCCCTACCTTTCAAAAGCAAGGATATTAAATGAAGTTTTATAATTGTTTCAAAAGTCAATTATTATGATTTTAAACCATATTTACATTCCGAAGTAAACTTTTTTTGTTCTACAAAGGATTTTTCGTGATTTCAATTATCTATGATATGCGATAGTGAAAGTAAAACTATGCTTGTAATTTGAACATAAACTTTTAGGTGAAAGTTCTTATGGGTTTGCTATGGGTTTTTGTGTTGGTTTTTCTTCACATTATGTGTTTTTTTCTTTCAAAAGTGCTTTCCACCTTCTAGAACTCCCTTCTTTCCTTGGTCATGACTTCATTCATTTTTCCATATATAAGTGTGGTTATGATTGATGAATCTTGTTCCATTTGTATACATTTTATAATCTTTTGTTATTTAGGCTATGTAGATTACAATATTTTCAAGGGAATACCTATACATGGAAGGTTGTTAAAAATTTATTTAAAATAAAGTGAAACTTTGTGATGGTTTTCAAAACAAATTGTAAGATGTTTAGTACATATTCACTAGCATTTAGTTTAGGGTTTAACCTTAAACCCTTGGGGGTGTAAGGGTGATGTGTTTGTGAAAGAGATCAACACTCCAAAAACATTGCCACACATTAACCAATAGGTATACAAAAGCACAAAACTAATGCATTTTCCCATTGCTATAACTATCAATTGAAGCATGTACAAGTGTTTTTGTAGTCAATGCAAACAACATTTTTGTCCTAAAAAACTATCATATTTAATCCATGAATTACATATATATTACACAATGTAAAACATTAGAGCCTCCCATGTTTTCAAGTTAGCATCCATACAAAGAAAACACAATGTTATTGTAACTATGGTGATGAACATGGATAATAATTGTCTATCAACATTGGTGTCGACATTACAATTTTCACAACAAATTAGTTCAACACCAATCACTTCTCATCTTGACTTAAATTTCAAACAAAAAACATTCACTACATATTCAATCAACAAAACAACAAAATCTTGATAATTTAAAATCAAATCTTTGGAATTGCTTAGAATGTGGATGAAAGTTGGTCCACTTCCATTTTAATACACACAAGGAGTTTTAATCATTTGTCATTCATCCTTTTAGTCAACAATTGTTTTCTAGGTTTTACTACATAAACATGCCCATTGGGAAATGGTTTTTAAAAGCTTTATAAAGATTTAATAATCTTATTTAAATTTTTTGGAATAACTTGTTACTTATTGTAGACTTGGATGAAATTTCATGCCATTGAGAGTATTTTTGGGAATATTGTAACATTTTTTTTTCCTACTTTTGATTTGATTTGATAATCCAATATCACCATTTGTCGTAAATTAGTTAAAACATTTCTCACAAGGCTACTTGTTTATTACAAAGTTGTCGAAGCTTAATTTGTGTTTTATGGCGATTTTTAAATATGGAAGTTCCAATTCACGAAGGAAAATTATTTTGGATTAGTGGTAGTAAAGCAATATGTAATTATTGAAAAGGAAATTATTTAATGCAAATATCCTTTTTTTTAATGTACATATTAACAGACTATATAGATCTATGTCATTGATTTAGGTCTTTATTTAATTTGAAAAATTATATAAATAATAAACCCAACAATGCCCATTATAATGTCCCTCCCTTTACTTACAAAACATCTTTTCTAAATATTAGTGTAATAGCTTGAACAATCACCTTGAACCATCAATTACGAGCTTAAGGTTTCAATTATGCGTTGGAATTATGCATCTCTTCCCGTTACGCCCTGGAATGATGATGTAACCATCTACCAATTCCAGCTTGGGAATGATGCACACCATTCCAAATCCTAAAATAGAGTTCAAAAAGTGTAATATTGTAGCTTGTAGACAATCACCTAACTAGCCATTAAATGAAGGCACCTGTGATGTCAATTATACACTGGAATTCACCTACCTATTGGAATTCTGCATCTCCTCACTTACTCTACACTGGAATCATGATGTTCTGTCCAAATCATGCCCTGATCTCTCTGCACATTCCAGATTGGAATGACTTGTAATATGTATTTTTTTTAATGCCCAAATAAAAGGTGTATTGTAATTTTAAAAAAAAAGAGTTTTCTTTAATTAATAGCTTGTCCAATCATCTCAACCTGCTGTGAACAAAGGAGTCTGAGGTGCCAATTACATGTTGGAATGGTGCATCACTCTTCTCAGTACACACTGGAATGATGATGTTTCACTTTGTCCATTCCAGATTGGAATAACTTGCAAATAGGCATTTTATGCCCGCCCAAAAAGGTAGCATAATCAAAAGAAGGGTGGGTCTTTAGTAGCTTGTCCATTCATCTATGAACAATGGAGCTTGAGGTGCCAATTACCTGTTGGAATTATGCATCTCTGCTCATTACACACTGGAACGATGAGGTTTCGAGTCGCCCGTTACAGATTGGAATGATGGAGCTCTTTTGCTGCCTCGGCTGTGTGCGCGCTCTGTGCTTGCTGCGGTGCAAATCTCTTTTGCTTTTGTTTCGAGTTTTTTTTTGCTTTCTGGAGAGGGGATTCTGAGCAGGTTTTCGTGCGATTTGGAGCGGTGGCATTTTGTCGCAGTTCTGAGGAAATTTTCGTGAGGCAAAATGGTGAAGATTTGCTGCATTGGAGCTGGTTATGTCGGGGGTCCGACGATGGCAATGATCGCCTTGAAGTGTCCTAACATACAAGTCGTGGTTGTCGACATTTCTAAACCCCGGATCGCCGCTTGGAACAGCGATGAGCTTCCTATCTACGAGCCGGGACTGGATGCGGTTGTGAAGGCGTGCAGGGGGAAGAATCTCTTCTTCAGCACCGACGTCGAGAAGCACGTAGCGGAGGCGGATATTGTGTTCGTTTCCGTCAACACGCCGACCAAAACCCGTGGTCTTGGAGCCGGGAAAGCGGCCGATCTCACTTACTGGGAGAGTGCGGCTCGTATGATCGCGGATGTGTCCAAGTCTGACAAGATCGTGGTGGAGAAGTCGACGGTGCCCGTGAAGACGGCGGAGGCGATTGAGAAGATCCTTACGCACAACAAGAAGGGCATCAACTTTCAAATCCTTTCCAACCCTGAGTTTCTTGCAGAGGGAACCGCTATTGAAGACTTGGCGAAGCCGGATCGTGTGCTGATCGGAGGTCGCGAGACCCCCGGAGGCCAGAAAGCTGTCGAGGCTTTGAAGGCCGTGTATGCACACTGGGTTCCAGAAGACCGCATCCTGACTACGAACTTGTGGTCCGCGGAGCTCTCGAAGCTGGCCGCCAATGCATTCCTTGCGCAAAGGATCTCTTCCATCAATGCGATGTCCGCTCTTTGCGAATCCACTGGTGCCGACGTCTCCGAAGTCGCGTATGCCGTCGGTAAGGACTCCAGAATCGGGCCGAAGTTCTTGAATGCCAGTGTAGGTTTCGGAGGTTCTTGCTTCCAGAAGGATATCCTGAATCTAGTGTACATTTGTGAATGCAATGGCCTTCCCGAGGTCGCTCATTACTGGAAACAAGTAGTGCAGATCAACGATTACCAGAAGACACGCTTTGTGAAGCGCGTTGTTTCTTCTATGTTTAACACTGTCTCCGGTAAGAAGATCGCTATCCTTGGCTTCGCATTTAAGAAAGACACGGGAGATACGAGAGAAACCCCAGCCATCGATGTGTGCCATGGCCTTCTCGGTGACAAGGCGCATCTCAGCATCTACGATCCGCAGGTGACAGAAGACCAGATCAAGCGGGATCTATCTATGAACAAGTTCGACTGGGATCATCCCTTGCATTTGCAGCCGCAGAGTCCTACTGCTTTCAAGCAAGTCAGTGTCGTGTGGGATGCGTATGAAGCGACTAAAGATGCTCATGGCGTCTGCATCATCACTGAATGGGAAGAGTTCAAGAAGCTGGACTACCAGCGCATCTATGACAACATGCAAAAGCCTGCTTTCATTTTTGATGGCCGCAACGTGCTTAATGTTGAAGCGCTTCGGAAGATTGGCTTCATTGTGTATTCCATCGGAAAACCTCTTGATCCTTGGGTGAAAGATCTTCAAGTGTCCATCTAGATCTGGACATCTTGTCAACCTAGTGGGTTTAGGGTTCCACAAGGTTCCTCCTATTGTCAACCACATCTTCATTCTTTTATTCTTGATGGATGGATCATTCATTGTTTCCTGATGTGGAGGCATTTGCAGTTTCTTCCATAGCTTCCATCACAATTGGACTGTAGCATAAAAGATCCATTTCTGTTGATGGGGATTGATTTATCACTGGTGCTAAAATCCTTACTTTGAGTCTACTAGCAGTGGGTGCTCATTAAGCTGTCTTGTTGTGTAGTAAGTAGCTACTACACAACTCCTGCCTCCCTGTGGTACACACAGAGAGATGGAGCTCTGATTTGCAGCTTAGCCATACGTATACCTATCTCTTCAATATCATAAACGGAGCCGAGTGCTTGCTGTTTTGTCTTCTACGGCTACCACATTTGTCAATCCTGCAAATGAACTCAAAACCCTTTATTCCTTTTGTTTCTTTTCTTACTGTACCCTATGTGTTGCATGTGGATCGATCTAACTGGGAAGATGTTTTGATCTGTATGGTGGTGCTCAGCTAGCAATTCTGGTTGTGTTCAGCTGAAGTCTTTTGCCATACTCTGGATTGATGTCATGAGTTTTGTTTTTGGGCAGAAATGTGTCTGAAGAATTTTCAGTTCTTCCCCTATGTAAAGGTTGGGTGGGAGGTGGGGAGGCCAATTAGGTTAAAGTGCAATTCTCCTGATATTGTTGGCTTCTTTCTTTCTTTCTTGTTTGTGGTTGAAGCAAGCTTTCTGGAGAAATGACAGAGACTTGAATAATCTCCACAGTTTTCCTGCACTGCTGTGTTGCAGCATGCTGTCTGCACAGGGACTACTTTACACTGAGTCCAATGGTGGCAGCAGATTCAACTTGCTGGGTACTCTTCTTGTGTGCTCTATCAGGCTAACAACACTGTTGCAATCAGTTTTTAATGAAAGTGCTGAGGTCTTCCTCCAAAACAAGCATGCTGCACTATCAAGAAGGCTTTGCTGGTGAAGATATGCCGAGGGCCCCTCCTCCAGGTACTTAATCTACCACAGTTCTCTGATAAGAGAAAGGGTGCTAGCTGATGTGGTGACTTTTGGGCTATGGCAGTCTTGAGTGCAAATTGTGGGTGAGCTGCTGAGTGAGCATTCTTCTTGTCATAATTTATGATCACAATGTAAATTGCACAGTACTGTTGTATTTTCTCCCATGTCTTCTCACAATGTCTGACATGTTGCTATGCAATAATTGGTGCTTGCTATTCCTGCATAGTAAAGTTTCTTTATGGCTTAGAACATTATGGGGTATCAGTCATGTCTAGGGTATAACATAGGATGTGAACCTGTGATGTAATTCCTTGGAGTTGCCATGGGTTTCAGGATATTTGAAATGGAAGCAAGTGCAGAAGTGCACTGAAACTGTTTTGACAAATGCAATCAGCAGGAGTGAAGCCAGACTTTGTCACTTTTGTGGCAGTTCTGAATGCAGGTGCCAGTGTACAGGTGATTTTTAGGCTATGAGCTGCTTCCTTCCTAATGTCAAATACTTCACATGAGTCTCATTTAATGCAAGCTAGGCTGCTATCAGTGTGTCTTCTTTGGGAGATTTTGCACTCTTTTCTTTCAAGTTTCAATATCCATGTAGCTCTTGTCATCCATTGCATCCCTGCTCCTCCTCAGGTCTAGTAAGAAATGGTCTGAAGAGTAAACTACGTTTTTTGACTTGTCCATCAGCATGGCCACTTTTTGGCATGACCTCTGGTTTATCCCTTCCATAATTGTCAAGACAGACGGTTGATGATGGCACTGAGGTTGCAGCATTTTTCCTGATTGGTGCCCAGTCAGTCAGGTGGCACCATCAAGTGAACTGATTCATACCAAACAGCTGCATCATCTGCGTGCTGCTTTTGAGCTATGAAAAGCAAATTCTTCTTCCTGTTTACTCCTGGCATAACCATTCTTTCAACATCATCTAGTACTGTCAAGAGATTGGCAGCTACAGAATGTAACCTTCAGATCTGGATGCTCTGCCTTTGAATTAGCTCCTCAATTTGTAGAAACTTTCATCCTCTCAGGATTTTCTGATTCTGATGGGTTGGCATAACAGGCTGTTTTTTGATTGCAACTATGATGTTGAAGGATTTTTCTGCTTCTGGTTTTTGGCATAACAAGCTCTTGATCACAACTATCATGTCATAGGGTATTCTGATTCTGATGGGTTGATATAACAGGCTTTTTCTTGTTCACAACTGTTATGTCAGAGGATTTTGTGATTCTGATGGGATGGTGCAACAGGCTGCTTTCTCGATCGCAACTGTCGTGTTGGAGCATTTTTTGATTTTGGTGCATTGGCATAACATCTCTTTCTTGTTTGCAACTGTCATGTACGAGGAGTTTTGTGATTCTGATGATTTGCTGTAACAGGCTCATTTCTTGATTGCAACTGTCATGTTGGAGCATTTTCTGATTCTGATGGGTTGGCATAACAGGCTCTTTCTTGGTTGCAACTGTAATGTCTCCTCAACTATCATGCCTCCTGGCGTTCAGCAGAAGTTTGTCTAGGGTTTAATTATCTCTTCACCAAATCCAGTAAAAACAGAACAACAAAAGAATCCAACAGGCACTTGCTTCATCATACACAACAAATAAACAAATAAAACAAATCAAAACAAAGTGAAAAAGAGACTACAGCAAGCAAACGCCTCTTCAAATCAAACCATGAGGTTCCTTCTTTTGTGTCTTCCACTAACAGAATGCAGACTTCACAAAACTGTGGAGCAGAGTGGTCAGGATTTTCCTAAACTCTTCACCAAAATTCTTCCAAAGATTGCTTCAAATCCAATCTCATGAAGAGAAGAAGAAGAAGAAGAAGCAGCAGCATTGATGCCCCATTTGCTCAAATCAAAATTTCTCTCTCTCTCTCTCTCTCTTCTCCTTCAGCAGCGAAGACAGAGAAGGTGGATTTCCAATTGAGCAATTCTGAATTGCTGCAAGTGCATATCGTTCCTTCAACAAGCTCGGAAATAGAAACCCGCATACAGAAACCTCCCGCAAAGCCCTAAACCCTAAACCCCTGAAGCCCTAAAGCTTTGCCCTAATCCTTTGCAGGAAGCCCGCTTGCTTCTAAAAAAGGATTATGGACTTCTGTAACACACCCCAACGATTTCGGGTCTCTCCTCCTCCTCCTCCTCCTCGTCCTTCTTCTTCACCGGGAAAAAACGAATATATATATATATATATATATATTTGCACCCAAATCAACTTCGCTAGTGATTTGTATTTCTCTGAGACAATGGAGTTCACGGACATTTTGAAGCAGATTACTGTATATTGTGGTCCACAGGCACTGAGGGGAAGAAGCTCATGAAGTCAGTCCATGAGTGGGGATGGATCACTCACTAGCGAGTGAATGGCAAATCATTCTTGTCGTGTTTTTTTGTTTTTGGTCCATGGGACAGAACTGAGGTATTCTTCTTCTTCTTCTTCTTCTTCTTCTTCTTTGGAAGGACTTCCTTGCTCTTGCCTTTTGACTATATGATAATGTCTGTCTATGCAATATCTCCTTGAATGTGTCATTACACTTCTATGTAACCCCCTTTGGAAATCTGTTGCTGTATTGCTACTGATGACCTGACAATGAGTTTTTGTTTTTCCTGCACTCTGTAGAAGCACCCATAACCCAACTGTTGTGTGTCTGCGTGCAGGGACTGTGCACTCTTTTGGAGAGCAATAGATTAAAAAATGGAGCTGGCAAAAAAAATGGTGTCTGTAGGATCTTCAAATCACACAGTTTTTCAAGAGAGACATTTGTCTGATTGGCTCTGTAAGCCATTTGGGAGAAATGGCTGAAGCTTGTAGAATCTTCTGAAGAGGAAATTTAGCAACTTTGTCTTTCAGAACTGGAACCAGTCATGGCGATGGTTCCTTGGAGGAAGAGAGAAGAGTGTCAGTTATTGGCAGCTATTTGATCATTACTTGTGGTGCTGTTGCCCTTCTAGGAGTCAGGTACTAAAACCCTCTAAAACCCTTTCTTTCCTCCTTAGAATCATGGGTTTTCCTCACTAGAAATCACAGCATCACTAACAAGTTGTAGTACAAAAATTGCAGTGAAATGCGCTACGATCTCAGGCATGTGGCGGTCTGTGGTGTGGAAATTGGAGAGAGCAGGGCGAGGCCGAACAGATGTGCATCTCTCCTGCCTCCCAAAGATCACTCAGTTGCAAGAATCTGCCACCTTTGTAGCTGCCAACACAGAGGGATTTGAGAAACAACGCCCTCTCAATGCAATTCCAGATGCCAGATCCAACTTCCTGTCCAAGGCTCCTGCTTTGTGTTTTCAGCCTTGTCACTTTTGCACTACATTTCCTCAGCTTGATGAGCTGCTATCACAATTAGGTCAAAGCTTTCCGCCAAATTTGACTCATGGTTCTGTATACACTTCGGAAATGCCATTCATGTATGGCATGAAATCAGCTCAGGCTCGTGCTTATGCGAGTGTGGCCATGGAGGCAGTTGAGTCTTCTGATGAGGAAGTAGAGGTTCATGCTGTGGGTGACTTGTTGGGGACTGCTGAACTCAAGGTGGACCCAAAGATGAAGAAGAAACATCAGAAGTTGTACAGACGACAGGTGAAAGTGGAGACAGAGGCATGGCAGCAAGCTGCTGCTGAGTACAGGGAAGTCATTGTTGATATGTGCCGCAAAAATCTTGCTCCCAATTTGCCATTTGCGCAAGCATTACTTCTCGGGTGGTTTGAGCCCCTCAGGTAAAACAATATATCTCCAAGAATTTCTTGGAGTTGGAAATCCCCTAATCCTCACTGTAAAAAAATCATAAAGCCCATGCATCATCAGAGAACATGATCACTAGATTGGCTGCTGATGGCATTGGTCCTCCATGATCCCAAAAGACTGGGTTGACAGGGCCTACTGCTGCTGTCCTTTTGTCCTTCAAAACCTTGTCTGGGGACCCAAGTTGCAAGTTAGATCTTATTTTGTAGGTTTGGGTGTTTCAGGGATGGGATCATTGAAGAGCAAAAGGCTTACCAAAGAAGGGAGCAACGTGAGGACCGGTCAATGTATGGTCCATATCTTGCACAATTGCCAGCTGATATGTTGGCAGTAATTACCATGCACCGTTTGATGGGTCTTCTCATGAGTGACATGGACAATGGCTCTGTGAAAGTCGTGCATGCTGCCATCCAGATTGGTGAAGCTGTTGAACAGGAGGTGAGCTGAGCTTGACTATGCAAAGTCTCTTTGCATTTCTGTCTTGATCTGTTCTCCAAGAGTACCAAGTTCTTTGCAGAATGATGATTGGTTGGTCAACATTGCAATGGTGTGCAGGTGCGGATACACCAACTGATGAAGAAGAAAAAGAAGCATATGGAGTTGAAAACTGGTGGTACCAAGAGAAGTCTACTGTCCGGCAAGGGGGATGAAGTTATCACTGGTCAAAATGTGGACATCACATCTGATTCCATGCGTGAGAAGGTTAAGAAGTTGGTAAAACAGAACAAGTTGCGACGGGTTGACAGCATCCTACGACATGCCAGCACCAATGAACCCTGGACTGCAGCAATTCACGTCAAGGTATGAATCATATTGGGTTCTGCTGACATTCCTCCGGTGGTGAGAATCTAACTGGCATTAACCAACTTTTGATTTTCCCAAGAGTTTGTAATTTGATGGAACTTTTCATATAATGACTTTGTTGTGCAGGTTGGCAGCCGTTTGTTGGAGTTGATGATGGAGACATCATTTGTGCAGCCGGCGGCTGATCAAGAGTGCCCTGATGTCCTGGACCTTCGACCTGCATTCACACACGCTTTGAAGAGTCATCACATGCGCAGAAAGTGATGTATCGTCCTATTCTTACATTTGACATTTTCTGCTTTATAAGTAAGATGTAGTATTTGTCACCATTCTTGAAGTATGGGTATCACTCCACCCCATTCTGGGTCTCTTGGAGCCATTGACTCCATCTGATGACCAAACTATTCATTGCATAAATTTTTTCCTCCAAGGATCTCCTGGAAGACACATAATTTCTGTAATTAGTGTGGTGGATTGTATTGTTGAACTTTGTAAATCCCTTCCATTCTGCTGGTGGTAGACAGGGAAAAATTGAATACTTGGATACTGAAGTGGCCAATGTAGTGGGTACTTGCTGAGAACCCAGGTACCAACAACCAGTATGAAGTGATCCCCTTTGTTCCATGATTGAAAGAATTAAAAACTGAACCAATGGATTACATTGGCAGGCAGGGTACATTTTTGAGATGTAACATGAAATGAAGAAAATACACCTCAATTTTCCTTTTGTGTGGGGATGTTTTATTTTGTGCAGTTTAAACCGCACATATGGTGTCATTGAGTGTGATCCTCTTGTGATGTTGGAGATCAACCAATCGGTGAGCGTTTTTTTTTCTTTTGCTTTTTCTGTCCTTCATCTCCAACCCACTTACCAGACTGTTCTCATGGAGGTTCACTGACTAAGTGATCAGTGTTGTTGATCCCAGATCAGGATGCACATTCTGTGTTTCTTCTCACTTATCAGGATTTGGTCTTCCAGGTTCGGCATATGGTGATGCCATATATGCCAATGTTGGTGCATCCACGACCATGGTTGGGGTATGGGCGCCATTCTCCTTGACATTCCGGGGTTCTTTGAACATGGGTTTTCTCATTTCAGTTTGTCTCGCTTCCTGTTAATATCACAGAGCTTGACTTCATAGTTGCTTTTACTGTAGAGTGGAATCATTCTTTATGGAAAAAAACTAGTTCTATGTGATGTGATGATGTTGTAGAAACAGGTGGGCATTTTCCATAACCAGCTGTTACCCATCAGCTGGTATTGAGCATGTCTTTTGGTGTTTCAGATTCCAGTGAAAGTTTTGATGGAAAAATGGCAGGTTCAATGAAGGTGGTTATTTGCATTTGAAGTCATCAATCATGCGGACGCAGGGTACAAAGGAGCAGCGCATGGCTGTCATGGACACCCCTCGTGAAAGCATGAAGAAAGTCATGGAGGTAAAAGGAATGACCAGAGATGTAATACACTTGGTTATGTTTCCATTAGTGGTTCTGGTCTTACGCTTGTAACTGGATGAGTGTGGTGCATGTCAACACAACTGTACCAAAGGGTGGTTGCTCAAGCAAAGGTACATAGCTAATTGCTTCTATCTACCGCATGTTGGACCAAGTTTGGAACTGAGAATTCAAATGGGTTTCAGGCACTTGATATATTGGGAGGGACAAGCTGGCGGATCAGGGCACCGATACTGGATGTGGTGGAGAAAATGTGGGCAGATGGTGGGGGCTTAGCTAATTTGGTGGATGCTAATGATGTGAGTATCATCATGATCTGCAGATTCTCTAATTCTTTTTTATCATCAGACTCAACAATTTTAGAAATGGTTAATCTCACTGGTAATCTGCACGTTTAAGGATTCTCTTTTTCTGTGAAAACAAAATGACTTGTGAGACACCGTCTTACCTCTCAAGGTTGCCTCATGGAAAGACAAGCATTATCCCTTTTGAAACTGCTGTGATTACTCTGACTATAATTTGCTAGTTTGTGTATGTGTAGGTGGGGCTACCTGAGAAACCAGAGACAGAAGACATGGAGGAATGGCGGCGATGGCGGTTTTCAGCATCAGAAGCCAAGCGTACCAACAAAGAGCGCCATTCCATTCGATGTGATACTGAAATCAAGCTCGCGGTATGCACATGTCCCCCATCTCATGTCAATAAAATGCAGTACATATTCTGTATCCATGGGCCATTTATGTCAGCAGTCTTGATCTACACATCTTTGAACCATTTGTGGGTTTTCATCCACCTCAAGTTGTGGTGGTGTAGTAGAACTAAAGAAGTATTAAAACCTGAGGCAAGCTTGACTCATCAAAGTCAAGAGTTGTAGTGCAGGTGGCCAGGAAACTAAGAGATGAAGAAGAATTCTACTATCCACACAATGTGGACTTCCGGGGACGGGCATACCCGATGCACCCACATCTCAATCACTTGGGCTCTGACATGTGTCGTGGCCTTCTTGAGTTTGCAAAGGGCCGACCCTTGGGATCAACTGGACTGTACTGGCTGAAGATACATCTGGCAAATTTGTGTGGGGGCCCAGTTGGAAAAATGTCTTTTGAGCGTCGGGTTGCCTACACTGACAACCATATGGACAAGATCTTTGACTCTGCTGAGCGACCGTTGAGTGGGTTGCGATGGTGGCTTCTAGCAGAGGACCCCTTTCAGTGCTTAGCAGCCTGCATGGACATCCGTGATGCAATTTTGTCTGGGGACCCCTCCACTTATGTCTCATATTTACCTGTACACCAGGTGAAATCCAGTTGCCACCTGTTTGCTTGTTGCAGTATTCTTCAATGCTTCTTTTTCATTCCTTCTTGCACGTTTGTTATGTCGAACTCAGGCAGTGTAAGCTTGCGAGAAGTTGACTTCTATGAAAGAGAATGAGACTCTTATGAGCAACATACTGTGGGTTAAACTGCTTTGAACTTCATTGATCTGGGCTTGAAATTTCCAGTTCTAAATGTGCTTTGCATGTCCTGGTTTTGTAGGACGGTTCCTGCAATGGGTTGCAACATTATGCAGCTCTAGGGCGTGATTGGGTGAGCAGAAAAACCAATCCCAAAAGGGATGTAGCATCCAGAGTGGCTACTCCTGCTGTGTTTAGAAATGTGTTTCCTGTCAATACTTAGTCACAGTAGTCAGTAATTCTAAGCTAGCTTATACGGCAGGTAACCTGAGTTATTGCAGTATCATGGGATTGGGCATTGCTTATGAGGATGGCTGAATTGATTTCAAGGACTAATCAATGGCCTTAAATCATCTGCCTACTATTTTACAGGATGGTGCTCGGTCTGTGAACCTCACCACTGGAGACCAACCTGCAGATGTCTATGCTGGAATTGCAGAAAGGTATGCATCAGTTTAGTTTGTTATGTGTTATGAAAGTTGGGGCAAGGTGTGAAAAAACCCCTCTTCAGATTTATCGCCCAAGAACCCTCCTCCCACCGCCATAAAAGCAGTTGGAAATAGAGAAGAGGAATTTTTTTGGGGTAATTTTGTGCCATTTGTTCCAACTCATTGTGGGTTTGCTACTATACAAATCAGGGTGCGTCTCATTATGGAGAAAGATGTGCTGAAAAACCCATTGACGAATCGGAATGCAGCAAGTGCCCAGCTCCTTTATGGACAGGTAACTGCTACTTTACTCATGGGATGTGCTGGGTTTAGTCATTTCGGTGTCTCTCTTGTTTTGTCAACTTTTGATTTTTCTGTCGGGTTTAGGCATTTTGGTGTCTCTCTTGTTTTTTCAACTTTTGATTCTTCTTTCCCTAGTACTTAATGGGTTTCTGGGGTGGCTTGACAGATTGATAGGAAGCTGGTGAAGCAGACAGTTATGACATCTGTGTATGGTGTCACATTTGTGGGTGCCCAAATCCAAATACTGAGTCGATTGAAGGAACGTGGCCTTTTAGCAGACTCAATTGACATGTACCGTGCTGCTGCATATGCTGCCAAGGCAAGCCCTCCCCCACCCCATGTTCCCCCACTTCCAAATCCTCTCTTAGTTTTGTGACGGAGAACTGTCAGACTGTTGACTGCGCTACAGTGTTTGCCATGTATTTGCTTTGGTTTCACTGCAACTGACATAATGGTTTGGCCTTCAAAGTCTTGTTGTGGAGTTTTCTCTCTGCAATCTTGTAGATATGGATTTGTAGTTTCGGATGTTGTAAACCCACTTGAATCCCTTCCAGCTCCCACTACGTGGGACCCCTAGACTTCCATATTTGTGCTTCCTGCAACCCCCATTTTTGATACATAAGAGTTTGATAATTGTGTGTTACATGATTTTGATGTTTAGGTCACATTGGATGCATTGGGTGAGATGTTTAAAGAGGCTCGATGCATCATGGTGTGGCTTGGTGATTGTGCCAAGGTGATTTATCAAATCAATTTCTGCATTCTCATTTCAGCATTTCTACTCTCCCCAGATTACTGAAAAACCACTCTAGTGTTACCAGTCGTAACTAAGGTGACAGAAGTTGATCAGAATTTTCTCCTCCCCAATTTTCAGACTCATAAGACACTCTAGTTTTTCCAACAATATACAATAATGTGATCTGTTTCTCCTCTTTTGTGACATCTATTTTCGATGATACTTATTGAAATTCAGTCTATTTCATTCCTCCTCCCTTGCTTTTTTTTCTAATGTCTGTAAGCTTAATAGTTTTCAGATCCTATGCATGAAGTTCTTAGTTTTTCTTTTCCTTTCATTGTAAGATTTTTGGGTGTTGAAGTTTCTACTGTGACAAACACAGATTATTGCATCCGCGGGACATACAGTAAAGTGGACAACTCCATTAGGACTTCCAGTAGTACAACCATATCGCAAAGACACCCGACAACTGGTATGCTTCCAGAATATATTTGTGTGTAGTCTGTCAAGACAAAAATGTTCTGGTCCTTCCAATAAAACACACAAACTACAATTATGTGCAAAGAAGGTTTTCAGGATTCTAGAGTTGTAGTAATAGTGGAGATGACTTGAATCTGGTGGGGATGGTTGGGGTTCCTTGCACACAGGTGAAAACCTCACTCCAAGTGCTGGCGTTGAGGAGCTCCGATGAGAATCAACCAGTAAAAAAACACATGCATTTCTCCTGATGTTTTTATTACAGGAAATGGGAAATCTTTCCAATATGACACCTGATGTTTCAAGCTGACTCGATAGATATGAGGAACAGAAGCTTGAACAATTGAAGAATGATAATCTTGTTCAGTATCTGCATCATTATATGCTGCTTACTCTGAAGTTTATAGATCCTCACCTTACTCCATTTCACAGGTACTCGTATCACGGCAACGAACTGCATTCCCACCCAATTTTGTACACTCTCTTGACAGTTCACACATGATGATGACGGCGATAACTTGCAAAAAAGCAGGCCTCACATTTGCAGGTAGATTTCCAACACCATGTGAACTCTGAACCAGATCACTTGTCCCACACCCACCTCATGGAAACCATCACAAGTGGCACCCAGAAGAGAATTTTCTCAAGACAAAGAAAGACAAATCTTCACTGAAAGTTTTTTCATAGGGTGCTGGTTCATATAGACATCTCTATTGTTACTGATTTGCTGCAGATGAGAATTCATGGGTTGAACTTGAGCTCCCTGTTTTGCTGCTTAGTGATCCTGAAAAATGACTTGGAAAAATGGGTTTGAGAAAAATCAGGTTTCATTTTTTCATTTTGTGTTGTCTGTTGTTTTTGTTGCAGGGGTACATGACTCATATTGGACGCATGCTGGGGATGTAGAGCAGATGAATGTCATGCTCCGGGAAAACTTTGTGGAACTCTATGAGCAACCCATCCTTGAAAACGTGAGTGTTTGGATTTTGTCTGGTCTTTTGCAGATTCATTTGATATTGACAAAAGGGATATATTTACACACACCAGAGAAGGGCTTCAATCAACCAGGAAGAATTCTGTGGTAACTGCTGATCAGGAAGTTGAGTCTGTTGTGGATATTATTTTGCAGCTATTGAAGGGGTTTCAAGAGCAGTTCCCGGGTCTTGCATTCCCAGACATCCCGAAGCGAGGTGATTTTGATTTGAAGGAAGTGCTCAAAGCTCCCTACTTCTTCAACTAGATGAATTGAATGCGCCAGGGAAAAACAAACTCTCAATATTCCTGCATGGGGCTTTCAGAAAGCAGTGTTCAGAGAGCATTTTCTGCTTTTCCTTTTCCTTCTGACACAATGTGTGATTCCCTGGCACCTTCTGTGCCAATGTGTCAAATGGCATGTGCAGAAAAACTCCCAATGATGTTTCAGCATCTTTATTGAGCATTTGTTCATTATACTCTCAGATTATACTGAGAGTCACCATAAGGTGCATAAATCTTTGTTTATCATCTGTTTGATGGCATTTTTTCTACCTTGTTCTCTGGCATCATCCCACCTGCACCATTGTCCTCAATCAGAAACCCAATAAAATAGCCCCATGGGTCCAGGTTTGGGTCTTATACAACTCTCTGCTGATGTAAGATGTGAGGAACACAAGTAAATAGAAAGTTTTCAGGTTCCGCGAACAAAGTATGAATTTTCTGGATGCCACTTCAATGATGCCGGCAAAGGGGTTCAATCACTGATTGTCTCCCCTTTCACAAAAGTAGAGTTCCAAGAAAGTGGGCCAAGTGCATGTATTTGGAAATGCAGTGAGATGACCATTTGCAAGAAATTGGGGGAGCAAATGTTGCAGAATTGTGAGAAACAGATATTTACAAGAAATTGGATGACCCATAAGCTTTGTTTTCAGTCAATTAGAACAGAGTTGTTGCTGCAGCAACAACAACTTGTGATTTTGAGGACAGATTCAGGCTTTGTATCCAGAACATTACACCAGGTTTTGATAATACGGTCTGAAAAATGTCTAGTAGTTCACACTAGAAAAAGGTCTGCTTGTAAATGCCAGTAGTACCCTTTTCCTGGCAATGACTGATCCTTCACTGGTCATAAAGAATTTCGCAAGTCCAAGGTTTCACAGATCCAGAAGATGGTGACAATGGAAGTAGGCTATGGAAGAAAGTAGGTGATGGAAGAAAACATCACTGTGGAAAACATCTCTCCTGATGTGCAGCCTGAATGTGTGGTGGCAGCGGCAGTAGCATCTATGCAAGAAAAAAGGTGGCAGTTCCATAAACATGGTTTACCTGCAGATAGATGTCTTGGTGACAGGACATGTCTTTCTTGAGCTTGAAATTGTCTACACAATGGTACGTATACACAACAGTAATGAGATCTGTGATCATCTGTCTCTCTCATGGGGTGACAGAGAGGACTGTTTGTCAGCTGGTCTTGGCCTTGGGTTTTGCATGTTGTGACTTCACCATCACAACTCCCACAAAGACAAGCACGAAGGAGATGAGTGCAGCTCCAGCAAGGCCAGGAATGATGATGGCATATTCTCGCGCAGGAAAGTAGTTGTGAACAAAGTGATCTGTGTCCACAAATGGCTGCACACACACACACACACACACACATCAAAAGATAAACCCACAAATGAGCAAAACATAACCACATACAAATCTAAGACAAAAAATCCCAAGACAAAGAGACTACTTCCTACTGAGCTCTGATGAAGAGAAAAACAGAAAGATACAGAGACACAGAGAAAGAGAGGGGGGCAGTGACAGAGAGACAGAGAAGGGCAGAGAGAGAGAGAGATGTGGAGTCAACACTTACTGTGATGATCACCCAGAATGTATAGTAGGCAAAGAGGGTGGAGCTGAATAGCAACAGGAGCAAACCGAGTGCTCGATCTCCAAGCTCCATCTTCTTGTCCACCAAAACACCACAATGCCACCACATACACACAGAAATCCCCTTTTGTTAGCTTTGAAAACATGTCGAGTTTCAGGAGGATCCCTTTTGCACATCACATTGTACAGTAGGTGTTACTCATCAAGAGTTCCAAGGTTCTCTCAGCTACATAACTGAATGCTCAAACCTTTGCATGCAGTCTGGATATGTCTCTGAGAGAGTCTGCCCAACATTCAAGATCAGAGAGGGTTCAGAAATCAGAAACTAGCACAGGGGTTTCTGGTGTCGAGAATCAAGAAATGGTGTGCAGGAGATTAGGATTTTTTGTTCAATGCAACAGAGTTCCTCTCTCTCTCTCTCTCCAAGAAGTCCTCCTGAGTGAAAACAATGTCAGGATGTTGTGATCAACAGCAAATCCTGAGTGAGAACGCAGTCAGGATGTTGTGATCTCAGCAACAACAACTCTGACAACACAATTGTGTCTCAGGATTATTCTTCTCCCTGTCTTGTTCCTCCCTCAAAGATCACTTCAGAAGCAAAGTGCAGGAATACAATAGCATGGATTAGGGTTTAAGGAACAGCTTGCTTTCTTACAGAGAGCGTGTCCTTGAATGTATTCTTGCCGCCGTCTTCAAAATTCTTGTTATTCTCGGAATCTGCTCTCAGATTCTCGAAGACTGTAGGTGGAAATCAATCCAAACTGTCAATCCTTGAGAGAGAAGAGAGAAAGAAAAGAGAAAGCCAGAATCAAGTACGAGAGCGCACGCGCAAGCGAGAGAGAGAGAGAGAGAGAGAGAGCGAGAGAGAAGAACCAGAAGGAGAAGAAGAAGAGGATTGAGGAACCCTAAAACGTTTTTCGAGAGATTGCCATACGACGACGACGACTCTGGAGTGTCGGAGTCATCAGGCAATCAATCAGTCAGCAAGACTTGTGCAGCAGATTTGCTCTCGGAATCCCAGCAGATCCGGTTTGCAGATCAGAAGAAACTGCTAAGAGAGGAAGAAGCAAGTGCAAAACAAAAGACCAGAAAAGTCGTCCCTGCTGCTGCTGCTGCTGCTTCTGCATGCGTGGGGTTTTTTTGGAAGCTCCTCCTGTAGCTAGATTCCGATCTTTGCGTTGATTAGGGCAAGAGCCCAAACAGTCTGTGCGCAACGACGACGACAACAACAACGGCAGCAGCAGCCGAGCATGAGGAACGGCAGACAAACCAACCAATCCAGCAACGAAGCAAGCAAGCCTCCTGGAAACTCCTGGGAAGTCAGTCAGAGAGAGAGAGAGAGAGAGAGAGAGAGAGAGAGTGTGTGTGACTTTTTGTAGAAGAGGAATCATGAAGAAGAGAGATCAGCTGCGATACTTCCGCGCGTCACTCCAAAACAGATCAGTGTGGGGTCCATCCATGGCAGCAGACAACTCGGATTTGCCAGAAATGGCAGCAAAAGAAAGAGAAAAAAAAAAAGAGTCACCCATTTGCAGCAAGCAACAGCAGGCAAAGAACAGCAGCAGCTAGCTAGCTAGCTGGTGGGGTTGTTAGATGTCGCCGTCGTTGTTGTTGTTTTGACAGCCGCCATGTGCATTGCCGAAGCAGCAAAAGGAAGGATTAATTTTCACATGTTGGGTAGGTGAAGAAGAAGAAGAATCACACCATCTTTTGTCTGACGAGTGATTCCCTTCCTTCCCTCTTCCCCTTTCTCTTCCTCCTCCTCTCCCAATTTCCGCTTCCTAGGATGTACACTAGAGATCCACGATCATCGTCAAAATCCGAGTCCAGCGGCGGCGCAGAAAATCACCATTACACTGCAGTAGTGTAATGCCATCACCATCACCATCATCATCATCAGCATTTCCGGATTTCATTCAGGTGTGATTCCTCGATTCTTTTTGCTGCAAAAAAAAGGGGGTGCAGCTCCTCCTCCTCCTCAAAAAACGAACAACCAGCTTCTCTTCTACCTCTTCGTTCTCGTCGTCGCCGTCTTCTTCTTCTTCTTAGTTGTGATCGTCGTCGTCTTCTTCTTCTTCTTTTTTCTTTTCTTGCATGGAAGTTTGGTTTGATGTTTTGTCTGGCCACTAGAGTAACTAACACAAGGAACAAGGAACTTGTGCTGGAGCTGTGGAGCTGTGAGGTGGTGGAAGCGGCAACGGAGAGTTAGATAGAAGAGAGACTAGCTAGCTTCGTCTCTGTCTTTCTGGCTGTCTTCTTGTACAGACCATGCCAAAAAATCTTTGCTGTGATCTTCTTGCAGAGTGTGTGTTTGTTTGGTAGAATGTTTGTCGTTTGTTTGTTTGTGGTTTCGTGAAGGTTAGAGTTTCTTCTAGTTTGCAATGCTGACACCAAGAAGAAGAAGAAGAAGAAGAAGAAGAAGCTCTTGAACGAACCCGGGTTCTTTTGTAGCTAGCTGCTGCTCCTGGTGTTCTTTCTGGTTGTGCAAGAGCAAGAGTGAAGAAGAAGAAAGAGAAGAAGCAGAGAGAGAGAGAGAGAGAGAGAGAGAGAGACATCTGGACCCATGCTTCTTCTTCTTGAGGACGACAGTAGTTTGTCAGCTGTGATGACGTGAAGCTCTGCTGTTGCTCATCCCACCACAGAAGCGACGACGGTGGTTGGAGTGAGCACAGAGGAAGCCGGAGACAGACGTATGCATGGTGGCGCCCAGTTGTGTCGCTGGTGTGCTGGAAGGTAGAGATTGTTGTTGTTGTCGCAGCAGCAAGAGGGTAGCGAAGAGAAGAAGCAAGAAGAGGATGCTGCGGAAGCATTTGTAGAGAGAAATGGCGACGAGGAGGAGGAGAGGAGAATCGATGCCGATGGTGCTACTACTGTTGTGGGAGGTGGCGGCGGGGATGCTGCTGCTTGGAGTGCGAGCAGATCCTGCCTCGGACATGGTGGTGTTGCAGAACTTCAAGCAAGGGATCACCAACCCGCCATCATCATGGACGGATCCGGATCCATGCAACTGGAATGGAACCAAGTGCGACGCATCCGGCAATGTGTTGTGGCTGAGAGTGCGAGAATTCGGGTTGACAGGAACAGTCACACCTGACATCAACCAGCTCTCGCAGCTGCAGTTCCTGGAGCTGAATTTCAACAAGTTCACAGGCGCCATGCCGACGCTCTCGGGTCTCTCCAATCTGCAGTTCGCGTACTTGGACGATAACAACTTCAGCAGCATCCCGGGAGATTTCTTCGTGGGTCTCATAGCGATCGAAGCTTTGTACCTCGACTACAATCCACTTCTGAACAGCAGCTCCGGCGGCTGGAGCATACCTGCAGATGTGCAAGCTTGCACGGTGATGACAAATCTCTCCATGACTTCCGCGGGGGTTAACGGAGCTTTGCCTTCTTTTCTGGGTGATCAAATGCCGGCGTTGCGTGTGCTAGGGCTAGCTTACAACAGCATCGTGGGAGGAATCCCGAGCTCGTTTGCAAGCTCCAATCTACAAGTACTGGAGCTCAACAACATGGCGATGAATGGGAGCATCACTCCCGTCGGCGGCATGACATCGCTCACCGTCTTGTGGTTGCAGGTGAATGAGTTCACGGGTTCTGTCCCCGAAGGACTCGCAAGCGCGGCGGGGCTCACGAGCTTGCGTCTCAACAACAATCAGCTCGTGGGTCAGTTGCCGTTGTCGCTTGCGAGCTTGCCATTGACGGATGTGGTACTTAACGGCAACACACTAGACGGAGAGCTCCCGCCGTTTCCTTCCGCTGCTACTTTCGTCCACGACAATGGGACTTACTGTGGTGCTCCGGGAGTTGTCTGCTCCGTCTCTGTTTCCTCGTTGCTGGATTTCCTTGCTGCTGCCGGCTACCCACAAGCCGTGGCGGAGACTTGGGTAGGTTCCAATCCTTGCACAGCTGCTCCCGCATGGACTGGAGTTGCGTGCAATGCTGCTGGCGATGTCGTGTCGCTCATTCTCTCTAACGATGGTTTGTCGGGTACCATCTCTCCCTCGCTTGCGAACTTGACTTCGCTTAGCACCATCATCTTGAAGGGGAACAATCTCACAGGCCCTGTGCCTGAGGCGCTTGTGGGTCTCAAGACGCTCACGAAGCTGGACGTGAGCGACAACAATCTCACACAACCGTTGCCCAAGTTTCCTACATCTGTTGCATTCTTGTATGCTGGCAATGCTCTTCTTGTTACTGGAGCTTCTTCTTCTTCTCCCGTTCCAGCTCCTGCTGGAGGAGCTGCTGCACCCATCACAGGTTCTTCTCCTTCTTCTTCATCTTCCCCAACCACATCAGGTTCAAGTCCAGCAGCTTCTTCTTCTTCATCTTCACCAACCCAACCAGGTTCGGGTCTTGGAAATCCAAGTGGATCCAGAGCTCCAGCAAATGCAACAGGATCCTCCTCCTCCTCCTCCTCTTCTGTGGCAGCAATTGCAGGGGGAGTTGGTGGTGCGTTTGGAATCTTCCTTCTTGTGGCAATTGCTGTCTTGTGTATCTGTAAGAAGAGGAAGAAGCAACGGCATGGGTTCTTGCGAGCTCAAAATGCCAATGCTGTCGTGGTGCATCCCCAGGACTCGGGCTCAGATCCGGATGTGTTGAAGGTGGTTGTGGATCAAGCAGCAAGCACAACTGCGACTCGAGGTGGTGATACCACGATGAGCATGACGACAAATGCAAGCAGCATCTCGGGTGGTGGGGAAGAAGTCCAGGTGATGGAGGCAGGTGGTGGCAACATGCTGATATCAATACAAGTGCTGCGAGCTGTCACCAACAATTTCTCAGAGGAGAATGTGTTGGGCAGAGGTGGATTTGGGGTGGTGTACAAAGGGGAGCTTGAAGATGGGACGAAGATTGCAGTCAAGAGAATGGAAGCTGCAATTGTGAGCAGCAAAGGCTTGAATGAATTCCAAGCTGAGATTGAGGTCCTTACCAAGGTGAAGCACAGACACTTGGTTGGTCTCTTGGGCTACTGTGCAGAGGGTGCAGAGCGTCTGTTGGTGTATGAGTATCTCCCCAATGGGCCTCTTAGCCAGCATCTATTTGATTACAAGCAGGTGAATGAGAAGGCCCTCTCGTGGTCGACGAGACTATCCATTGCACTTGATGTTGCACGTGGATTGGAGTATCTCCATAGCCTGGCACATCGAAGCTTCATTCATCGAGATCTGAAGCCTTCCAACATCTTGTTGACGGATGATTTTCGAGCCAAGGTTTCAGATTTTGGACTGGTGAAGCTTGCACCTGAAGGCAAATTCTCAGTGGAGACGAGGCTTGCTGGAACCTTTGGTTATCTAGCTCCTGAATATGCAGTCACGGGACGTGTGACAACAAAGGTGGATGTGTTCAGCTTTGGTGTTGTGCTGATGGAACTCATGACAGGGCGACGAGCATTGGATGAGACACAAGCAGAAGAGAACATGCATCTTGTGACATGGTTTAGACGCATGAATGGCAAGAAAGAGAGTTTGCTTGCAGCAATTGATCCAATAATTCAAGTAAATCATCCCAAAAGCAACAACAGCAACAACAATGATGACAACAAGGATGATGATGACGATGAAACTTTCAAGACCATTTGTGTGGTTTCGGAGCTGGCAACTCATTGCACAGCAAGAGAACCTTTCCAGCGACCTGATATGGGTCATGCAGTCAATGTGCTCGCACCTCTGGTTGAGAAATGGAAACCCATGAATTTTGATGGTGAGTCTAGCGCAGGCATTGATTTGGAGCTCACTCTGCCACAGGCCTTGAAGCAATGGCAAGCCTTTGATGGTGATTCCATTTGTAATGACAACCTGGATGACACCACAGTAAGTCTTCCCACTCGTCCTTCCGGCTTTGCTGATTCGTTCACTTCCAATGATGGCCGCTGATGTTTTTTCCACACATGTGATCCGGCTCTTTCTACCACATATTTGTTCACTCTAAACAACCCTTTGTAGCCTTCACAATAAAGAAATAACATACATGAATCACATAGTGTTTTTTTGCAATAGTGATTTTGGCACCACCTTGGTGGGTCTGTCTTTATTTCCTTGTACAGAGGGTATTCTAGTGAGAGAAATTAATACAGACCACACTTGTGGAGAGGTGACTAAAACTAGTGTACGATTTGCCTACATGAAGAAGGCTCCTCACATCCAATTATAAGGAGTTGGGTGAGCTCTATGCTGTAATCACAGTTAGATAAAACATTGCAAAAAAATGGCTGTTTTGATGCACTCCAATACAGATGCTGTGTGCTGTGCACAGCTTGGATCTCACTCACTGTTGTAGAATGTCTTTTGCTATTGGGGTTTCTGTAAACATGGAGTGTGTAAGACTTGCCTACATGAAGGCTCCTCACATCTGATAAAGAGTCACAGCTCTAGCTATGCCGTAATCAAAGTTAGATTAGAGATTGTTTGAAATGGGTTTCTATACTCCGATACAGATATGGGTGTTGAGCATAGATTGGATCTCACTGTCATATACTGCCTTTTGCTGTCTGGTCTGTATACATGGAGTTTGGACTAGTGGACAGGACTCTTCTCTTCCCTGTAAGGCATCATCCTCTGATTGGCGTTTGTCTTTTGCATCTATCATTCTTTTTTGACTTACTCATCAAAGAACAGAACACACATCTGTTTCTTTGTCGCCATCTTCAGTTCTGTTTTTGAATTTACCTTCCATAATAATCTTGTATGTCAACTTCACAGTATCTGACTAAAAAGTATTCATGGTTGCTAGTATAAATATGTGTGTGTGTATTCATGGTAAAAATCCTTTCACAGTTTGATAGTTATTTATTCTGGGTACCCATCAGGGGTGGGGTTTTGCCCAACAACCCTAAACCCTAGTCCAAATTGCCAATTGGCAGAGTCTGGAACTTGTAAGTGGGTTTTCTTCCTCCAGGATTGGAAATGTCACAAAGAGTGTGAAATGCCTTTCTTGAATGTCTTGGAAGTGGTGGCATAATATGGACATGAGGAGTTGATGTGTGTCTGACAACACCCAACAACTCCTCACGTCCCTAGTTGTTGATGCTTCACATTTTTTTGTACTCTTGCGCTTTTATTGCAGTCTGTGTTGGGTTTTATGGAAAAACCCTTACTTGCAAACCTTTGTCATCACGTTGTGTACTGCCTATTGTATGGAAACAGCAAGCAAGGACTCTGCATGCAAGGACATACCTGCATTCTAATCTATCACTCAGTTCTCAAGACAATTTCAACAGGGAGATTGTGAGATCAGTTGGGGCAAAGCTCTAACCGACCACAAACTGTTATTTCTCCTTTTAATTTTTTTTTTCACTCTCCTTTGCACGACTCCCAAGTGAAAAGAAGAAGAATTGGTCTTCCTCTTCTGGAAATTGATGAAAGAGATACCCTTATCATCATGGAGAACAGTATGAAGCCCAATTTTTCTTCCTTTCCCTTGGGATAGATGAAGGAAACACAATTTTGTACTAGAGAAAGGTGGGTGACTTTCCCTTGGGATAGACGAAGGAAACACAATTTTGTACCAGAGAAAGGTGGGTGACAAAATTGGGCAATTCTGCCTTGCAATACAGGCATGATACAAGTGTGTCAAGGCAGAATCAGCCACCCCTGCAAAAATCAGCAGCCCTGTCATATGCACGATGCATATTAAAGACAATGTCGCTCAAATAACATCAGGGCTATTATTGAAAGAAGGGACTTGCGTAAGGCGAGACATTTACCATTTGCCAAGAGAACCTTCACACAAGAATGCAACAAGACCTGATAAACCATTTATTAGGGTACTTGGGTGGGATTGGCGGGTGAAGCAACAAAGTTCCCAACAAACATGATATGCACTAAACTGCACCAAAGATGCTTGCCACAAGTGTGCATGCATGCATGCATGCAACTGGAATTCAGTCAACAACTGGCTACCCATTAAAAAAACATAACTTGCAGGCAGCTTTTTTTTTTTTCCTTCCACAAACTGTTGTAAAAATGCTTACCTAGATATGATAAAAATTGTAGTGCAGAAAAAGTTCTGATGATTTCAATGTGGCAGTGCAAAAAGTTAAGGTTTTTTTCCTTCTCAAACTGAAGGGAAGTTAATGCATCCATTCACAAAAAAGCTGATGATGATATTCATGGGCCTGGTGTAAGTAAAATTGTCAGTTCTTAACCACTAGGATTCTTTCTTTCTTGTGTGTGTGTGTGTGTGTGTGTGTGCACCGAACACATGGCCAACATAATCATGATGATGACAATGAGCACAATCTCAGTCTCTTCTGTGTATGATTGTGTCAGCTCCAAACAGAGCTTTTTCAGACCACAAATTGAAAAGAAACCATTTAAGACTCAACTATTTTTGGCTTGTATAATATTTTCCACAACAAAATTGCCCAATTGAAAAAAACACTCACCCATTTAAGATCATTGACAATTGATGATATTTTCCTTTCCAAAACAAAATTGCCCAATTGAAAAAAACACTCACCCATTTAAGATCATTGACTTGACGATATTTTCCTTTCCACAACAAAAATTGCCCAATTGAAAAAAACACTCACCCATTTAAAGATCATTGGCACTTGATGATGCCAAATCTCAAAAATGGGCAATTTTTGAAACAAAATGCCAAATGGAAGAGCCATTTTCAAAAAACCATTGGCATGTTTCATAGCTTTCAAGACAAAAAAATAAAAAATGGTTGATTTCAAAAAAGACTCATTTAGGCTAAACCATTTGGCCTGCTTAATGTTTTCCAAGAACAAAACAAAACAGGTCCACTCATGGAACATCATGCATGACTCATGAGATAACACCATGTTATCACTTGCTTTTGTGATATTGCGCATAAATTGTTTTAAAATTTTGGGAGTTATTTGATCTATTGATTATGTTATGGCTCATTTATTGGGCATATTTATTGCTCAGAATTATTTCATATGGATAATCCAAAGAAATGCCAGGCTTTATCAAAACTAACATGGTTGCAGAAAGAGAGCTTTGTATGTGAGCACTTGGTTTGCAAAATGTAATGGGTACAATTCAAAGAGAGAATATCTTGACCAAAAGATCTTGTAGGTTAGTGTATAGTTTATACTAGTGTTGGTGGGGTTAGGGTTAGGGTTAGGGTTTTTTTGAGAGGAATTGTCAGGTTTGGGTTTAGTGTGTTTAACAAATGGATGAAATGTTGATTTTGGGTTTAGGGAATATTTTCAAAAATTAAAACTCATTTGTTTCGGGTTGAGTCCAATTTTTGAGATTGTTGATTCCTTGGGTTGAGATCATTTTAAGCTTTTTGTGGCTTGTTGATTCCTGATTCAAAGTGTGGGTTGGTTTTTTAGATTCTTATTTGAGATGATTTCCAATAGAACTTTAGATTGAGTTGGAGTTTTAGGTCTTTGGTTAAGCGATTTGCATGCAATTCACATATCAAATTTTGTTGACAAAAATATATTTTTCCATCAATTGACCATCACCATAGCAACAATAAGTTTGAAATGCAAGGAACAAGAGAAACATACGAGACTAGAGACCAATGTTTTCACAAAAAAAAAAGTTGTTGAAGATTAGAAAACTTTGTAATTATATTTTTCAAGATAATGAGCTAAATTCTTCCCCAAAATGCTGAACTTTTATGGCCTTGTATGGGCCCCAAGGCTAGCAAAAGGATACCATTGAATTTTTGGAGGCCAAAATTGGAACCCTTGGGGCCAAACAACATGTCAAACATGCTCAAAGTTGGCCCCAAGGTTTTTTCGGCCTTGACTCCAAGTGTAAAAGGGGACCATCCTACTTGGAACTAGTGGTTCCTACCAACCAAAGTGGGTTAACCCACCCCAAGCATTGGTTGGTATATATATACCTTGACACAAGGTTCATCTCACAAAATGTTTTCTTAGACAAGAAAAAATGGCAAATCTAATGCTTTCTCTATGGATCTACTTACAAGGTTTTTGATTTTTGATTTGGGCATTTTTATCTTCAAATTGGTTTTCAAAAAAATTCAAAAACATATTGGTCACTAGGTATTCAACAACCCTCCTCTTTTTTAAGCCTCCGGTGAACTAGCACTCACCTTGGTTGGTACCATGGTTAAAATCCCAAAATCAATTTAATTTAGTTCTAAATATTACAAATATGCTATCCTTCGACCAAATCAGGACCGTCTCCAAGTTCAAATCTAACATTTTTGGGGATTAATATGGTCACTAAGGTACCAACCACTAACCCGAGTGTTGGTTTGAACCTTGGTCTCTTCTTTAATGCATTTTGTCACCTTGGGAATTGCTTCTATTTTCGAGCAATCTAGTGTTGTTGAAAGCTGTTTGACAATTTACAATAGCTAGTGGTAGCCATAATATTTGGAAAAGTAACATTAATTGAAAATAAATAAATTATGTAGACCATATTTATCGAACAAATAAAATTTGTAATAAATGATTTACAAATTTTGTTTTGTAAAAAGAAGGAACAAAGTTTTGGAAAAATATACTAGACTTGTAACTAGACTCAAGAATTAAAATGTTGTTACAAACCCAACATTTGAATTGAAAACATAACATGGTTGCAATTTCAAAAGTGTGATATATAGGTATATAAAAGAGTCTCTAAAGATAAATCCTTTGTTAAAAATAGACCTATGCTCAATAGATAATAATAATAATAATGAAGAAATTAAATCATGCATAATAAACAATGAGAGCAAGCAAAAGCACAATTAAACAATAAAAAACACAAACAAAAAAGCTTGCACAATTACATAGTTCTAACAAAAATTAGTAGTAGAGAGATTGAAATATTTGAGTTTCCATAATTCTTCTTTTGCCTTAAGATACATACTTTTTAATGTAAAATGGCAAGGCTACAGTGTGTGACACAAACACTCCTTGTTATGTGATGCATTTTGACTTGATCTTGAGAAAATTTGTATTCAATTTGATGTGGGGAGTATGAAGATTCAAAAGCATACATAGCCACAATCATCAATCACAAATTGGATGAATAGCAAAAGAACTTCCCATTAAATTGGTTGGGTTCACATGTGCATATCATTGTTGCTGCTGTGTTGAAGGAGATAGATGATGGGGTGAAATTGCACTGTTGGGTGGAATTACTCAAGAATGGGTATTGAAGGAATTGAATTGAAGCAGACCGTGCGTGTGCGAGTAAATTGATCATCATCATATTGATCATATTGATCATGTTGATCATCTCTCTCAGCTCTGTTGCACATTGTTTTTAGTTAGCACACATAACAACAACAGAAAATTTTCTGGTTGTATATACATTTGGAAACCAGAAGTGGTTGTGAAAACAGACATGTGAGGTGATTGGCATTGATGATCTCTCAGCTCAGCTTGATGGTGCACACAATTCTTACACATAACAACAAGAGAGATAGACAAGAGAGATTATCACAGAGATTAGATAATCTCTGTTGTTGTTGTTGTTATGTACAGATTGAAACCAGGGTTGTGAAAACAGACATGATGTTATGTTATGTTGGGTAGCTAGTGAATAGAGCAGCAGCAGCAGCAAAACGGTTGCTGGCTGGCTGGTGTTGTAGGTTCGAGAGATGTTTTTTTCAGTTATTTTTTCCTCCTGTGTTTTTGGATTCCATTTTTGTTTGTGCGGGGAAAAAAAAACCTGCACTGAATTTGGTGTTCTAATCAGTCGGGAAGAATTGGGTTAGAGAAAAAAAAAATCAGTCGGAAAGAATTGGGTTGGAGGAATATTCAGTTGGGAAGAATTGGGTTGGAGGAAAAATCAGTCGGGAAGAATTGGGTTCGAGGAAAAATCAGTCGGGAACAATTGGGTTCGAGGAAAGATCAGTGGGGAAGAATTGGGTTCGAGGAAAGATCAGTCAAGAACAATTGGGTTCGAGAAAAAATCAGTCGGGAACAATTGGGGTTCGTGTTTTTGCTTCAAGCATAGAGCGCGAGAGCGCGCGCGCATGGCAGTCGTTGCGGTAGGACCACGAGTGTGGTGGGTGGGCTCCGGATCCGAGTCTGCTGCGGCAACAGGAGCTACTACATGGGTTGAACCTTGCAGAGTGAAGCCCAAATGCAGCAGCACAAACACACACACAATCATGCACCAAGATTGCGACCGTCGTGTTCGCCATGACCTTCGTCTCATGGCTGTGAGTTTTCAAGGATTACGTACGACGACATTTGTGGGAGGACGACAACGACGACGACGACGA
>Ga0209611_10002813_pt1 | contig 30462 bp, 23 predicted proteins | sample S1TSphgellanicum_3_FD_187693 | JGI IMG/M metagenome (GOLD analysis project Ga0209611, IMG submission 187693) | Host-associated microbial communities from peat moss isolated from Minnesota, USA - S1T2_Fc - Sphagnum magellanicum MG (SPAdes) (version 2) | ecosystem: Host-associated > Plants > Peat...
TTCATTAGAAGGTACTTCGACATTCCATGTGTAAGTTTTGTAACAAATTTTTGCAAAATTTGGAGACTCGTACATTTTGTTAGATGTGTACAACATTTCTGAAAAATTGGAATTGATTCATGCACATTATGGGGCTAGTATTGTGAGGCTTCCATGACGTTCAAAGCTTCAGCCTCCACCAACTACGCCAACTAGATCATCACATTCTTCTTCAAGGGCTAAAATGATGCACTTGGCTACACCCATCCTACCTTCTTGCAACTATTGTGGTAATCCTGCCCACAAAGTTAATGAGTGCAACATTCCTTTCGAGGATATCTTTTCTAATTATTATGGGAAAGAGGGACATTAGGAAGTTGTTTATTTTGGCAAGTTCCCAGAATGGAAACAACTGTAATTACCATGGCAAAATTTGCCAACATCTTCCGCTACCCCTCAACCAAAAGCTAAAGCATCTCATCCTTCCACTTAGGTTTTCCCCACCAAAAGTAATTCCAGTATGGATGCTAAGAAAAAGGAGCACGATGCTGACAAAAGGGAGGTGCTTTAATCCCATGCCACTCAAATTCAAACTTTGCAAAATGAACTCAAATCATTGAGGGCCCCATTTGTTAATCTAAAAGGTAAGTCTTCCCAACCAACTAGTCATGCCCAACCTGTACAGGGTTCAAGATCATGGGAGGGACCTCTTAGGTCGTTTTATGGCCTCTCACACGATGCCATGGTTGGGGAATATGTTCTTTCTAGTGCACACAATTCTAGTCTGACATTAGAATTTGCCACTTCTTTTTGCCTTTTCTACTTCATGACACAAGAGGTTAGTGTGGCACCTAGAGTTTCTGCCACTAGGCAAATAATTCAGACTAATGGACTCGCATTTGGTTCAAGTCCTATTACTAGGGCTAGAGGAGCTCAAGTAGTCATGCCACAATCTTTTCGTCCTTTCAACACAAAAGAAGAACGCACCTTGTTGGTGAGAGGGGAGTAGACTACTACATCACAAGTTGCTAGGGCATCAAATTCTTGTGTCCCAAGAATACATGTACATAAAAAAAACACATAATTTTCCACTGATTAGCTTATGGAATGTCAACTTCAAATGTGTGAAGTGGTGCAAAAGTTTATGAATACAATGTTGTTTAGTTTTCAAGATTTGAAGTTAAGCACCATGAACATAATTGCAGTACTAAAGGATACCCTGAAACTATATCAAGTCTTCTATCAATCCTTGATCCGCATGCTACAGGGGTCCCATCTAACACCTTGGAAAGACATTCGATTGGCTCACGTGTTATAGATGGCATTCGTAACCTGGTCATTAGTTTTAGCATGGCTAAACTAATGGGCTTTCCTACCTCTGATTCTACATTCACATATGAAGAAGGAGCTAAGAACACCTCATTTGTGGATTTATTACTCAGCAAAGGTGTTGTGGATAGTTATTATCTCCACAAAGTCTTTCACTCATTTCCGAAGGTGGTGCCTAGTGAGAGAACTTCTATTGCCACCGGAGTTGCCATTGTCGACAATATTAAATCAACAATCCAGGTGGGAGGAGTGGTACTTTGATATAGGTGTCCAACTAGTGATTCTTGGAGTTCAATTTGCCAAGAAAATGGGCATGCTCGACTCCAAACTATGGAAATCTATGTGGCAAATTTGCACCGCTAGTTGGGACCGTAGAAGAGGTACTTAGGGAAAGCTTGGATTTTATTGCACTTAATTTCAATGAAGCTCACCATTGTATGCTCAAGGAAACACACACTATTTCCTACATTCAATAAGTTAGCCACGAATGGATAGAAGGAAATGAAGAGGAGACAACTTACACCCAAGCTACTGAAAACTGAAGGTGGTTCCTACTGACATTCAACATGGACTAGAGGTTTTACAGAGGTTCAAAGTAGCCCACAAGCCCTTGGTCAAAACTCTATCTACTTTTGAAAACATGGAGAACCATGGCAAACTGATTAAGCCAATACTTCGTCAACTAATCACCTAGACACCACCTAAGGAAGGGATTACATTACTAGAGTTCTTTGGTGGTATTGGTACAGGTCTCAAAGCCCTATTATAATCAGGGATGGTGGTTTGGAGGTATTTCTATGTAGACATTGATGTTATTGCAAGGCAAGTGGCAACATCAAGAATGATGGAGCTCACAGCCAGATTTCCACAACAATTTGCAACCACCGCATGGAAGGCCAGTTTCGCTTTCTTGCCCTTTGACATACAACTAATTTAGAAGAAACATATGGAATTACTTGGCCCCATGGACCTCATCATTTCGGGTTGGGAGTGTCAAGGATTTTCTACGGCTGGATTTGGAGAAAGCTTGAGTGACACAAAATCCGATCTTTTCATGGACATGGTAAGATTAATCACTTGGGCTCAATCTATTTCTCCTATGCTTGGTTATGTAATTAAGAACACCCTTTTTCAACTTGACTAGAGGGAGAAAGTCCAAAAGCACTACACATTAATCAAGCATTACATTGGAGAGCCATTCCTATTTGATGCGGCACAATACGGTTCTTATGCGCACCAGCCACGCAACTCGTGGACTAACCTTGCACCACTTTCAGTTTTGTAGTTGGCCCTGAAATGCACAATCAAAAGACCCAACTTGCAGGTTTTTCACATAGTGGATGATTAGAGCTCCTGCCAACTAGTTACAAGACAAGAGAAACCTCCTTGGTTTCATGTGAACACAATAGGAAATCCAAAAGGTGCTTGGCCCACCTTTGTCTCCTTCCTAGGAACACATGCCTTTCAGGGAGATGGACAAGGCCTGGTGTATCATCATGCTTCAGCCACTTGGGATGAACTAAGCCCACAAGAAAGAGAACGGGCTATGGGGTTCCAAAGTGGCATTACTAGTCACACCAAGGTGACTAAATTGGAGTGTAACGCTCTACTAGGGAAAGGCATGGACATGAACTCCCCTTCATGGTTGTTAATAACCTGTGTACTCTTTCAAATGTACATAACACCAGCACTGATTCAATCAGCTTGCAGTTCTGGCGATGCGACTACATAGCACCCCGACCAAGTACACTTGCCTATCTTCAACACTTTACACTTCACTTTTAATGTTGGGGGGGAAGAGGTACCATGTAATTTGATTCAAGTTGTTTTTGATACACCTAGAGGTACATCAACTTTTGGAGAAACAATTATAAACTTTTACGAATCTGCGCAGTTGGATAGTGGAGAACCCAATACACCAAGTTCTTCAAACACACTTTCCAACTCCATTCCATGTGTTTCTAACTACCTTTTTGTTATGGGGAACCAACTCACCACAAAAGAGAGACACTAGTTCATAAACTTACTAATTAAGTATGAGAATGTGTTTACATTCTCAATGAAAGACTTAGGTAGGTGTAAGACCATGCAGTTCTCTATAAACCTTACAGATGAAACACCCATCTATCAGAGGAGGCATAGGTTGAACAACCATGAGTGGGAACTAGTAGATGAAAGATGCAAAGAGCTCCATGAGGTTAGTCTCATTCAGCCATCAAGTTTTGATTTTGTAGCCGCTACAATAATGCTAGCAAAGAAAGAAGTGCGGGGATTATAGGCCTTTGAATCTAGTTACACCTTAAGATAAGTACCCCATGCCCATCCCTGAAGAATTGTTTGATATCATTGGAGACTCAAACATTTTCACAATTGTGGATCTAAGGCAAGGCTTCAACCAAATTGTGCTCACTGCGAAGGATCGCAAGAAAACAACATTCCATGGAAGTAACAAGTTGTGGGAATGGCTTGTGATGCCTTTTGGATTAAAGAATGCACTTGTTTTCTTTCAACGAGTCATGGACCAGGTTCTCAAAGGGGTAGATTTCTTGAAGTGCTACATAGATGACGTCCTAGTGCATAACAAGGGACTCCTGCAACATTTGGCTCATCTTGAAGAGTTATTCAAGAAGTTCCACGAAGTCAATATGAATATCCATCTTAAAAAGTGTGAGTTTGTTGTCACCTCAATAGTCTACCTTGGACACAGAATTTTGCCAAATGGTATTATGGCTCATTAGGGCAAAGAAGTAGCCATTTTGGAGATGCCTAATCCTACTGATGTTCACACTTTGAAAAGTTTCATCGGATTATGTAATTACTATAGGATTTATGTCCAAGACTTCAATACTATTACTCATCTTCTCTATGTATTGTTAAAAAAATATGTTGTTTGGACATGGAATGAAAAGGCTAAAGAAGCTTTTGACACATTTAAGGAAAAGCTTTCAAAGTTCCCCATTTTGAAAAAACTTGATTTTAGCAAGGTCTTCATTCTACACACTAACTGGAGTGCTTTTAATATTGGTGCTATTTTTGGCCAACTTAATGAGGAAGGCAAGGAATATGTTATCGCCTATGCATCCCGAGGCAATAACAAGGCTAAGAGTAACTACTCTTCATACAAGGGGGAGTGTCTTGCTATTGTATGTGCCATCATACATTTCAAGCCTTATATTTATGGCACCAAGTTCACTTTGTATACCGACCACCAGCCTATCAAGTGGTTGATGACCAACGATAAGCTTATTGGTAAGTTAGCTCGTTGGGTGCTTATACTTCAGGAGTATGAGTTTGAGGTTATTTACCGACCTAGTATTATACATTAGAACGCAGATACCATGTCGCAGAGACCCCTTACTACCTTTAAAGATTTTTCAAAAGTTAAGCAAGACTTTGACCATATTCTAGTAGTACATGTATCTTATGCATCTAGTTATCTTGCACTACTGCAATGTAACCTGGTTGAGCATCCCATGGTGGATATATGGGAAGACTTGGACATTTTAAGGTTTCTTCAACATGAGGAATACCCTCCCCAAATTACATCAAATCATTGGGATCGCATACAACAACGATCTAAACGTTATTCATGGGGAGATAATCACCTCATTCGATGCTTACCACAAGGCGACAGAATGGTTCCTCCACCACATGAACGGCCTTGTCTTATTCAGAAAGTACACTCGGAGCTTGGACACTTTGGAGTTAAGCGTACTTATAGCCGTCTTGTTCCTCCTTACCATTGGAGAAGTATATATGCTCAAGTTTGAGATGTCATTGTTAGGTGTGAACAATGTGATAGAATGAGAACTTTTTCCACTCGACAACTCACGCTTTCTCCACTTCCTATTAAGGGCATGTTCTATCACTAGTCATGTGATTTAACTTGAGAATTACCATAGACCTCCAAGGGTAATGTCTACATCATGATTATGATTCAACATTTTTCAAAGTGGGTCGAGCTTATTGCACTAATGAACAAATCATCACATAGCACCAGCCATGTTTTTTTTACAATAGATCCTAAGTAGGTTTAGGGCTTATGTTAAGTGCCTTACTGATCAAGGATTAGAATTCAGAGGAGAATTCCAAGACTTACATGCTATCATTGACCATCGTCGGACTTCAAAGGATCATCCCCAAGTTAATGGCCTTGCAGAGAAGATGGTTCAGATGTGCAAGAAGGGACTTTGGAAGATTTATTTCAGTAGGAACAAAAAGGATTGGGACTTGGCCCTACCTTACATTACCATGGGTTACAAGATGTCCAAACACGCCTGTTTATCTCATTTTTCTCCTTATTTTCTACTTTTTGGGAGACATCCCATTCCACCCTTTTCCATTGCTGCTAAAATGGACCAAGTTGTGGACTTGGACTCCCCAACCACTTGGGCTAAGGTCATCGCAGAAAGGGCTGCTTTATTCAAGAGGGTTATGCCCATGGCCATGGAGAACTTGTCCATTGCACAACATTGAAACACCTTACGGTATGCACACACATTAGGTTGTAGTTACAAACCTAAGGTGAGACAATTTGATGTTCGTGACTTTGTGTATCTCTAGTGACAACCTAATGATACTTTAGACACTTCTTCTGATTGCACTATCTTGAGGATTAAAGTGATCAAGCCCTTAGGTGTGTTGGAGTTGCAAGGAGCTAATAGATGCACAATTCGAGATCACTCCAAAAATTGTGCACCTTGCCACCTACCGAACTTGGATCCTACCATGATCATGTCGACTTGGACTCCTTCACTTGATTATCCATGTCAAATATGTCAAAGGATAGATGATGCTAATCAGATGTTGTTTTGCAATAATTGCAATGGTGGATACCATTTTTTCTGCTTTAATTTAGAATTCATTCAAGTTCCTGCCAGCATTTGGTAGTGTTCATCATATTCTCTTGCAGCACTTTGATTTTTATTCAGACCATGCCATGTTTTTCTCAGCTCAGGTCTGGGGGGGGACACATGAGAATTTCATCTCAGCCTCCTCTTGTGCATTGTATATATATGTGCGTGCATATCTTTTTGGTTGATTAGTTTTTGCCTTTGATTAGTTTTAATCTTTTTGTTTAGTAGAGTTTGCTATGGATTTACACCCTTATGACACCATACATCATGATACTACACATCACGACAATTGTCATGCCCGTATGCATGGCCTCATACATGATGGCTGGTTACGGGCATGCCAATCATGCCTTTTAGGGTTAATGTATGTTCTTAGGTTATTGTGCGTTATTATGTGTTTTAAGGTTATGGCTTGTTTAGGGTTTCAACTTGTTAACGGCTATATAAAAGGCCAAGTTCTTCCCTTTTTTTGATAGTTTTTCTAAAATTCCTTTTTCAGGGAGAGTTTCCTCCATAGTCAGATTGGATTTCTAAATGCTCATGATTATTATTACACGGCCACCGTTTACATACACTACGTTTTCTTTCCTTCTTTGTAATTCATACATGAGAATTTCATCTTAGCCTCTTCTTGTGCATTGTATATATATGTGTGTGCATTTTGTTTTAGTTGATTAATTTCCGCCTTTGATTAATTTTAGTCTTTTTGTTCAGTAGAGTTTACTATGGATTTACACCCTTATGACACCGTACATCATGACACTACACATCATGACAATAAAACCCAAAAGCAATCATAACCACTTTTTAATTATGTGTTTTTTACACCAAAAGTTTTTTAAGGAAATTTTAATTTGAAAATAAGTTAAATTTTTGCACATTATCAAATTTAATATTTTATCTTATAAATGTCCAAAATATGAAATTATTTTCATTAACATTTGGACCTTTAAAAGTAATGTAAAAAGACTTGTAAATGGATTTGGAAAACTTAGAAAATGACATATTTAAAACCTTAACAAAAGTGTACAAAAACGTTTTAAAAGTATTTTAAAGAAATTTTTAAGAAATTTTCCCAAAAATATTCCAAGAATAATTCACAAAAAAACAATCATTTAAAGGGGTGCTAATGGTTCCCATTAACTTGTTTCCACCCATAATTATTTGATGGTTAAAGTTTTTGTTGTAATTTTTTTCAATTCATATTTGTTTTTCCATCATGTATCATATATTGAGTTCCTATAAAAAATATTGAAATAAAATCATAACAAAAAATGCATTTGAATGCTTATGTAAAACCCAAATTATAATCCATATGTCCACTTTAAAAATCTATTACTATATGATTGGTGTATGTTTATTGAATTTCATCTTTCAATGAATTTTTTTATTCAAGTTAGCAATTTTAATCCATAAATATTTTGGTCAAATTAATGATTTTACAATGTGTTTATGACATTTGAATAAAATACATTCTATAAATAATGTATGCATAATTTTATATGATATTTATTTTATATTTAATATACATACGATATATGATACACTATTTATTATATGTTTTTATGCTAAAAAAATTGGATTTTATTTTTATTTGTTTAAAAAATTTTAGAATTTTATTAAATAGATAAAAAAAAATGACATATTTTAAAGAATTAAAATAAAATTTTATTAAAAATATATATTATTTGGATTTAAAACTGATAATATATGTACATAAATTAACAATAATTATATCATTGATTGTTATAACAAATAAATTAAAATAAAAATATTTTACATTACTTTCAATATGAAAAACTTATGTAGATTTATATTGTTAAAAATAGTATGTTAATTCATAATACAAACTAATAGAATAATATATTATTTATTAACTATTTCCTATAATTAGTTATTTCATATAATCCAAAAATATAGTAGAATATGTACAAAATTTTATTTCAATTATATATAATTCTACTATTAATGAAATTTGTAATGAAAAATATTCTATTTAACTTAAATAGAAATATCTCAAATATGTTTTAGTATTTAAATAGTACATAAGTTGCATAATTACAACTAATATGCTAGTTGATAATATCTAAAAATGAAAATTTCATAGTATTCCAATTAATTAATACTAATTATTAATAAAATTAATAATTAAAAATAACATTTTCCATTTTAATCTTTTTTTTTGGAATTTTCTTGTAGATCATTATGTTTCAAAATAGTCCAAGATGTTGATTAATTATAAATTAATTTATATGATAAAAATAAAGATTAAAAATAATTTAAATATTAAATATTAAATATTATCTCATGTTATGAAAACTAAATATATTATTTATCAATAATTTTTTAAAATTAAGACTACTTTAAGGTAATCAAATGATTATTTTCTAATGTAAATTTTAATTTGATGTAATGTATTATTAGAGATAATAAGGATTACAAATAATTTAAAACTTAATTGCTACATGTTTTAAATAACATTTTAAAATAATGATTTCATTGTGATGTTTAAATATGATGATTTTAAAACATCAAATGTCAACTATAAAAAATATTTTGGATAAGAATATTGGAAATATTAATATATTCTAATCATATAGTACATTAATATTTTAGCTTAAATGAAATCATGAAATTCATTTAAAATGATCATAGGTAATGAAACATGTAATACATAAATGAATTGAATTAAGGTAAATAAATAGTTAATTAAATAGTTACTTAATTGTAAGTAAGTTATTTACTTACATAATTAGGTCATAAAAAGATATTTACATTTTAAATCACCTATTTACCTACATAACTTTGCTATCTTTTTATAACCTATTTATTACCTTACATTACATATTTAGTTCACAAATTAATTACCTAAATTGACCTACATACATATACCGTGTTTTTTAAACCAATGAGTGTTAGCAAAATATTTTAATTATAAACTTAGTTTGCTTATAATGGCAAAAGGTGTTTAAAAGTTTAAAGTACTAGATTTTAATATTCAATAATGTATGTATTCATTACATACATAGATAATATTTTAAATTCATAATCAAGGTGACTATAATGGCTAGTTGTAATCTCACACATACTAAAATTCATGACTATAGTCTATAGCTTAGTAATGTAATCATATTTTTGGTAGAAAAGTCTAATAGTCATAAAAGACGTCTTATATGACTCTATGACCAAGGTGAAGACATAGTCATAAAATGTCCTAATCATAGATTCCACATTTTGGTGTAGTGTGTTGTCAATGACACTAGGTCACTTTACCAGAAAGGGGAAAAAAAAAACTTTATTTAAATTTTTTATAAAAACAACAATGACCATGGGGTGGATGTTAACATAATAATGGTAATATAATTAAAAACATTTTGAAAATAATGGCATTTTCAACCATAGCCATGAAACACATCTATAATGGAATTTATATTACATTATCTAACAAATGTTATATCATATAAAATTAGATAATGTTTCATGAAGCTCTAGTTAATTGAAAATTATGGAAACAAAATTTATCCATAAAAAATTCAATGATAAAATAAAACATTCATCCAAGGTGCAATTATAATAACATGTATCATAGCAAATGTAACGATTTTTTGGTTTTTTCATGTTTTAAAGTGGTAATTTAATTTGATGCTGAAATTGTAAGATTTGTTTATATTGTTGTATTTTTAATATATCATGAGAACATGTGGATTAATTTCAAATTATTAAAATAAAAAAAAAACACTCATGAAACATTGTAACACTTGTTTTTAAGAAGTAAAAGGACTTGTAAATGGATTTCAATTTTTTTGAAAATGACATTTTTTTACCAAATTTTTAACATGAACCTTAATAAAATAGTATGAAGAATTTTTTTTTAATTTTTAAAGATTTTTTTGAAGACTTTTTGAAAAATATTCCAAGAATATTTTTGGAATATTTTCCCAAAAACAATCACAAAAGCAATAAAAAAAGTAGGCAGGTGTGGCTCATGTTATCCCATTTAAATATTCTAATGGAAGTTCTATTTATTGAAAACATGTAAATGCAATTAATTTTTTGCATCCATACATTAAATGAATGAAAAACATTGTTCATCCATAATGAAAATGAATGTTTAAATTCATCCCCATGTTTGTTTTTAAGTTTATTGGTACAACATTCATTTTATAGTTAAATTCTTAAGTTTTATTTGCATGTGTATAGGGGAAAAAACATTTTACCATCCTAAGTTCCAACTTTAAGCTTTAAATTCATGCGGTAACTTGCTTCATCCCAAATTTCAACCTAACACGTTGTGTTGTTTTTCATTGGATTGCTTGAATGTTTGCAAATTGGTTGGTGTTTCATTAATCTCATTTTTCCATGTTAAAAAAAAAATCTAAATTAATTTGTAAGGGTAGGGTTGCAAATGTGCCCCTACTAGGCTAATAAAAGAACCTTGTGCTTTTATGGACTAGGTAACCAATGAGAAATGTTGGGTTACCAAATGTAGTTGAACCATGGGGGTGGCAAGACTATGTTTGGTCACTCAACAACTTGAGTTAATTGCCAAACATAACCAATCATTCAACATTAAGCACTCATAACCATTCCCCTTTCACTAGGCATAATAAACATCCCTACCCAACACCATCCAATCCTACATAATCAAGTCAACATGGGTTATGAGGCACCACCACTCATGCACACTTTTTCCAACATGGAAACAAGGTTATCACCTTGGCTAATCAAGTGACATGGCACACACAAGTTATGAGTTATATTAACCCACACATAGCCGACCAATTGGAATGCAAGAGGCCCTTCAATGACTAGTTATGGCAAAACAAAACCAAATTTATTACAATTGGATTATGTAGTATAAGTAGGGTGTGTTATACATTCCACCTATAACATGTTGAATCTAGTGTATTATGTGATTCAACCCCCACAAATGTGCCATGTCTCAATGTCACAACCAATGTTATGGGATATACAATGAAATATGGATTTATAATAATTTTTTTATTCATTTGATTCAATAATTCAACTTCTTATTTTTTAAATGTAAATTTTTGATACAATTATCTACAATTGATAAAGTTTAGATTTAAAAAAAAATTGTTTAACCTTACCATATGACTTGTGCAATATACTTTATTCTATTACAATGTAAAATGGACTTTTATTTTAACATTAGTATGGATTCTACATATGCCGAAAAGTACTCCACCTTAATGTGCTTTCACCGAAGTATCATAAGTAAATAGCTAGCAAACGTAAATGTAAGTGAGTTAATGCTACAAAAAGCCTTACTTACTTACTTACTCACCTACATAGTTAACCATGGTGGTTAGCCACAAGATAGTATTACAACCCAAAAATGTTTTTATGTCTAGACATCATCCATTGTGCATGGTGCATTAGTGGGTGTTGGTTCACTCTGGTTAAGCTTAGTGGTTGAAATGTTCCATTTGGAGGTAAAAAGTTTTACCAAAATATAAATAATGTTCACCACTATCGTTTCATGTGACAAATGGAACCTACAAATCTTGAGATATAGGTTTATTAAACATTCATGTAGGGAATAAAACATATAAGCATTTACTAAAAAAATGCATGAGTACAAAAATAAAAATCATAATTTTGTCCCTAAACAACAATGAACAAGGGTGAAAGCACAATATAGTATGCCAAAAAAATATCCACCATGTAGTCACAATCAATTTATGGCATAAACATGAAAAAATGTATTCAAAATTTCCTTAACTTTAATTATGAGGCAATGGTGCATTTCATTGAGTTTATGGATAATTACACATAAAGTTTGAAGAATTTTATTGTAAGAAATATGGATGAAAAACATGTTCTAAACTGGCTAGGTTTTTAAATTTCAAACATACATTTCTATGCAAATTTTAATAGATTATGACTATAATATGAAAAAAAATTTAAACACATTGATACATATTATTCTTTCATCCACTTGAAAGTATAAAAATTCCAATTATAATTGTACTTTCATTATATTTTCATATACTTGTTCAAAAATGGGACACATACTTTTGTGTATTTGTATTTCTAAAACTGTATTTAAATGCATACTAAAACATGTAATATTATAATATTATTCAATGAAGCCAAAGAACTTCCTCTTACTAATCATTAAAATAAAAAATATTTATGAGTTCAATGTATTAAGGCTTAATTTATGGATATTTTCCACAAAAAAATCAAATATCTCTCATTGGCATACTTTTACCATGCTTTCACCCACAATAAAAATCTTAATATTTGTTTTGCTTGTTTGGAGTCATAGAGCCTTTTGGATGGAAAATTTGAATGTCGATGTTAACAAAAAACCAATAAGCACCTTAACATTGTGATTAAATATAGAGACTATGTAAAGTAACAAAAAAAAACATATTGCCAAATTTTTTAATTCAAAAGTCTACATCATCATGTCACAATGAATACACTACTAGAAAATCTTGTATTATGTAACCATCATATTTGTGATTGCATGCAGCTATCTATCATTTGCAATTATGTTTTATCATTTTTGTAACTAATCACCATATTTTTAAATTTGTTATTATCTTTGTGATTATGATGCAAATTAAATTGCATATCTTCCCATATTTATTAACTTCGATTTTTCATCCAAGAATAGGCTTTTATGTTCATTTAATCACAAAATCAACTAATTGAATAATTAGTATAAACTATGAAATAATTATTGTTACTCAATTAATTGATGATTTTAAATTAATAATAACCCCTATATAAAAAATCATTTTAATTAATTAATTCAAAATTTTAAATTGATTAATTATATATATTTATTATTTAATATATATTTAAGAAGTTAATAAATTTAAAAAATCATATTTAATATTTAATAATAAAAAAATTTCAATAGAACTATGAACTATTAATTAATATTTATTTTTAAAAATTACTATGTAATAATTAATTAACATATATAATGATCAAATAATTATATAATTTACTAAATTAAAAAAAACACAAAACATATGAAAAAGAAATTCCAATTGCAAATTAATTTGTAATTGAAGTGCAATTAAAAAATTTAACCCATACAATTTGTTATTGAATCTCATTTCACAAACTATATACAAAAGATGTGTTTTCTTGTGTTTTCACATTAAAATACATGTACCAATTTGGGATGAACTCCAAGAAACTTAACATTAAAAACAAAACATAATTTTTAAAAAACAATTTACATAACTATTCTTTAATTCAATTACCCTTTTAAATATTGCTACTTACATGTGTATCCAATTTACTTAGGTACCTAGGTAAGACCTACCACGTTACTTACCTAGGCCTATGTACCCTTTATGTACCAAATAATTAGTTACAACATAAATCGTTCAAAATTATATCGAGAACTTGAAGAGTCATAAACTAATTAATAAGCCTTCAACTTTAATGACCTTGACTCTATAAATAGTTGATGCCTCCCATTTTCAATATCTTCCTATTTATTTACCTAATAGTCCATTTTCAACAATGCTCCTTTCATACATAAAAAAGACTAATGAAAGGTGAAATCCTTCAAAAGACTATCCTCTTGATTTATTTCAATAGAAATTCTGATTTTTCAAGCATAAATGGGAATGTCCCCAAAAGGCTTCCAATACAAAGCAAACATGAAAATGTATGGCAAAATTAAAACAAACTTCAAAGAGGAAGTTTTCCAAATTCACTAAAATTCTCTTAGTACTTTGCCTTTTTAATATTTTCCCAAGAGTTATAATTATATTGTTATCTATTACAATGGCTATTATTTTCCTTTTCAATATCCTTTCCATTGTTGCAAATCATGGAAATTCATCCATACATGTGTTTATTCCAATGTTTCTTATACTCTCAACTCTAATAGATACCATATTTGGGATAATCATTTCAACTCTGGAAAAATGGTTAGTAGTTACAAATGTTATACAATGGTCAAAAGATGATAATGTATACATTGACCATATACATCATCCATGTGAATTGTGTTAGCATCATGTGGAGTCATCATTTGCAACTAAATGTTTGATGGGACTTCACTTATACAGCTAATAGATTTTTAATTGTTAATGTTCATTGCAACTTGCATATAATTGGAAATTACAATTTTACAATAGGCACTTTTCTTCTAGTGATATACCATAGCAAAAATTATCTTGCATATCCATAAATACATTCAACAATTATACCAATTGAAAAACCAATAGATGAACTAAGTGGAACAAACTTCAAAAATGAACAAGACACCACAAAGGGTAAAATCATGTAATACCCATTCCCTTATAATATCAAAATACACCATCCCTAATAGCCCATCCACTCAAGCCCGGGTATATACCTAATTCATAATATAACTTAAATGTCTTTGGTAACCTTACATGGCCTAGGTATATTTTTCAACATAGAAAGGATAAATGGCATGAAGAACATAAAAGACATTCAATATGATCCAACTAAAAGTTTTCCCATTTATTTCAAATGTACCTTTGTTAACACTATGTTAATGTACCTACAAATATCCTTTGGCATGTAAAAAGGTAGTAGAACATTAATTGCCAAGTGTATTAAAGTTATTTACCAAAACATGGAAACCAAATAATAGAACCTTGGGTTTCCTTAAAAGGAAAATGCAACATGATGAAATCCAATTTTCCTTTTCAAACTAAGATGATAGGAGTTTCATCCTGTCTTTTGTGTTTGGCTTATGTCTACATGTTCACCTAAGGGCTTACTTAATTATGTTATGGGATTCTTTCACCTAAAGTTAGACTAAATGGATTCCACAAACCCTACCTAAAAAGTTATTTAGAGATTTTTTAACTTATGGATTACTTAGGGAGCTACCTATGGACTATCTAAAGAAACACCTAAGCATCTACCTAGGTTATGGGATACCTAAAAAAATTAAGTTTAGACATACTTAGGGAATTTGAACAAAAACCTAAAGATTTACCTAAATAATAGGATACAACAATACTTATGGGGTACTAAGGGAGAACATAGAATTTACCTAGGGGGTTAACATAAGACCTACCTAGAAGGCTACCTAAGGATTACTTAAGGAGACACCTAGGTGCTTACCTAAGTTATGGGATATCTAATGATTACTTAGAAAGGTACCTAGGACATATTTAGGGAATCCAAAGAGTCATCTAATGAGATACCTAGGTTATGGATACCTAAGGTTACTTAAGGAATTACATAGAATCCACCTAAGGGACTACATAAAACCTACTTAAAGGGTTACTTAAAGACTACTTAAGGAGACACCTAGGGGCCTACCTAGGTTATACTATACTTAAAGGTTACTTAAAAAGTTATGTAGAATCTACTTGTGGGGCTAGCTAAGGATTTTTTATGTTAAAGTATACTTAGGGGTTATTTAGGTGGTTATTTAAGGTTGACTCATAATGCAAAAGGTAATTATGTAAGGCCTACATAAGGGGTACCAAAAGCTAACTCATAGTTCATATGTAAAACCCTACATATTTCTTTAAGTAGTCCTTATGTATCCCCTAATTTAAGTAAGTCCCTAAGTAACCCTTATGTAACCCCTTATGTAGGCTTTTGATAGTCCTTAAATATCCCCTAGCATAAATAGGCCCTTTGGTAGCCCCTAAGTAACCCATAAGTAACCTTTTAAATGGACCCCTAAGTAGGCCATGTGTACAAGAAGGGTAAGTGATCAATAGGTAGCCCATGGGTATGCAGGTAGGTAGACCTTAACCTAGTTAGCCCCTTGCTTATGTAATCTCTTAATCTATGTGGCCATAACCTAGGTAGACTAAAATTTAATTTAAAAAAAAACTATGGTGGTAATTTTTGAGAGTTCATCATTAATTTTGAAGAGTGATCCTCATTATGACATGGACTTTATGGATAATTCAAAAGGGAGGATGAATGAAAGATCATAGTCTAGCTCTTGAAGTAAGGATTCCTTTTAAATAAATATTTTTTCTAACTTTTTTTTCTTGGTGTTTGCAAAAGTACTTAACATTTTCCTTTCCTAACAATAGAAATATTTCATTTTGAGACCTAAACAAAAATAAAATGTGAAGGTGTGCAATAAAAATTTTTGTAAAAAAAATTACAATTTAATCATAGAATATATAAGTCTACCACTAGTAGGCATATATAGATCCCATCTTGTACAAAATGACTTTTTTATATTTGTCAAAAGCATTTATAACAAGAAACATAATTGCAATTGGTAGATGTGTATGTATGTGTGTGTGTATATATGTATCTAGAAATGATTATCTAGACCCACCTTCAATGAATGGGACATGGTTTTTTTCAAACAAGGTGTGATTTACCTACAAAATGCAAAACACATCTTTTAAAATAAACTTGTGGAACATTCACAAAGACCTTTATAACCTTATTTATAGTTGAAGAATATTTAATGAATTCTAAAAATTGATAAAATCATATATTGTATTCATCATTTTTTAAAACATTTTAGTTTAGAAATGTCCAAATTTTTTTGATGTGTAAAGTTATCATTTTTCAAATTCTTGTGTGGTATTGGTACCACACCGGCACCTACACATATTGCTATCCACAATTAAAAATCAAACAACAAATTACACTATCATAGCACATGGAACGAACAAGGTCCTCATTTGCAAAGCAAAACAAACAAGAATCCAAGATGACAACAAGCAAAAACAAGTTCGCAAATAAACACTTGCATTAACAGTGATAATAGAATGAAGTTTTGTGTAATCTCAAATCACCAAAACTGATTTGAAACACGCAATAAAAGGTCTTATCCCCCACACACATAAAAAAGTTTGAATCCCTCTTCACATTGAATTGGTTCCAATTTAACTTAAATAATATGTAATTTTTCTACTAACTCATTTTCAAGCTATTTTAACTAAAATTTAACAATGCAAGGCTAAACTTCAAAACAAAGTTCACAAATGTCCAAAAGTCATATGAAGCATTCATGTGTATTCCATGATTTTCCTTCTTGATAATTCATAGTTGAAAGTTTAATTGGACTATTACCTTAAGATCATTTCTAATCAATGTGTTCTAAACATCAATTTGGACATTGTATAATGAACTCAATTTGATAAAAAAATGACCACATTATCTTGCAAGGAAGTCACAATTATGATAAAATGATGTTAATTCAAAATAAGATTTTTGTTGATTCTATTAGAGGTGAATATAATAAACAACTAAGCAACCAACTAAGCCCAAAAGAGATTTATAAAATTTTTAAAAACCACTTGAAAATGAGTTTGGAGTTTTTTTCACAAACAATTACATCCATTGGCCTCAAGGGCAAAGATCCAAAAGAAGCCCACTCTTCTTTTCTCTTTATGTTTCCTTGTGGTCCCCATGTTATTGTTCATCATTATTTTATCCCATGTTTCAAAAATGTGTTTTTTCATGTCCAAATATATTCACGTTAATAGAAGCCAACAATGCACTTTTAGTAATTATTTATTGTAGTTAAGATATCTCAAAATAACTTAAGAATATTTCATTTTTTAATTGAAAAAATCATCACAATTTCTTATAACCCAAAATTATGTTGCACGATATTATTATGTAAAGATTTGTTTAAAGAATCTCCTTAAAATATTTCATTCTCAAATCATTAAAGAGTCATTTGGGAGTTCATTAAACAATGAAAGACATTGGTTATGGTGTTTTTAGGAGCGCTTTTGAAAACTCTATTTTTATTATAATCATTCCACACACTTCCATAATATATTTCAAGCATTGTTATGTAAACACATTAAAGAAATTTACAAGACTAGTATAATTTTAAACTATTAAATGTGAAAATCCAAGCATTGGTTACATGTCCAATAGCTCCTATTAATTAGAGTGTACTTGTCCATGTAGGTGGGTAAAGGAAAAGGGTTTGATAGTTTGGCTTGAAAAGGTAGCTTATTTGATCATTTTAATATGGATGAATGAACATGCAATCATCTTCCAAAAAGTTTCTTCATATCTCTAAGACAACACATTTTGTAATTTCTAATTCATTTCAATAAAAAAATCATTTTAAATTCAAAAAATATTCCATTGGTTCAAAATGTGTTAAATGATAGAAATGCACATTTTCTTGTTGAGGACTTTCAAACAAGGGCCCACAATTCGTAAAGGTTAAGGGGTGGTCACAAAATAAACTCCTTTCTTAATATATAAATAACATTTACATGAAAATGCACATGTTAAAAGTGCATTAAAACATGTGTATTTTCATGTACAGTTAGGTCGACAAAGGAAAGGAATGAGATAATGAAGTTTGGAAAAGATAATTTGAATAGCACAATTATTTGGTATTATTTAGAATAATTAAAATGCCCACGATCTTCATGAATTGGCATGGAAAGAAGACAATTTAAAGTTAGTTAATGTGCCAATTATTATTCATTAACTTTATGAAGGAATGAGAGATGAATTTGATTAAAGGGCACCTTTATATTTCAAGGCTTGGGATCCAAATTGAATTGAATTGAATTTTGATTGGATTCAATACAACAATATAATTACATAACAATTCAAAAGTGTTGTTATTTATCTTAGCCCACATGTGAACACAAGCCAAAGAAATTTCTTCCAATTCAACATTCAATGCATCAAACATTGTGTTGAATTGCAAAATTATATACTTTTAGTTCTGACATTATTTGATATGAGTTGTTTAATAAATTTATTCAAATATTAATGTGTACACTTCAATTAGGCTTCAAGCCTTTTATTAGTCACATGTCAACTTTATATTATATGCATATGTTTTGCAATTTATCCACATTAAAACATTGGGGGAAAAGACTTCAATGTTTCAACAAACAATATAAAATTACATAACATTTAATTCATTGTTATTTTCATTTAATATGTTTGTATAAGTTCACTATAAGGACATTGCATACACCCAATAAGAAATTCATTGTGAATAAATACAACTTTAAATGAAACTATCAATCATTGGGAATGATTCCGTATCATTTGTATGAGGCATATCATAACAACAATTTTTTTGGATTGAATTTGAGCACGACCACTCTTAGATCATATATGATATGATTGAAAACATTAGATCCAAAATGTATATAGTATCAATTTGCAAAGTAATAGAGCATTTTATTATCTATTTGTGCAATTCAAACTACTTTGAAACAACAATTTTATAAAGATTTGAATTTTGTTGTTCTACTTCAATCAAATTTGGCGATAAATCGCATACAATTATGATGATATATGGCAATGTGTGCAAAATGCTATGGTATCTTGTTGTGCATAGTTGATTGCTTTCATCAAATTCACACATTTTTGCACACATTTTATAATTTTCACATCTATATCATCTTCATAATTTCAAAATAAATAAATAAATAAATAAATTGTTTGATCATCTTTTGTCAATAACTTCTTACAATGTTTTACAACCATTGGTTGCTTGCTTTATACTAATCAGTGTTCCACGATCATACTATGTTTTCTTTAACATTGCAATATTAACAATCAATATCTTTTGCAAGGCCTATCACATTTGGCCAAATTAACTCTATTTCAATTTAAAATCACTTTATCAAGTTTATCAAATAATTTTCATGTAAAATTATTCAAATAGCTTTGGATGTTGTTGATTTTTTCCAGAATCATTAATTTAAATGACAACTGAATTTCAACAAGAATTTATAAAAGAAAGGAATTGCTGGAGTTAAATGAGAACTAAATTTCAAGGAGGATTTATAAACCAAAGCAAGTGCTTGAGTGTGATGAAGTTATTTTAATTAAAAGTATCATGCACACTCCAGATTTCAACATTCCAAAAGGTTAAAATTATCTCCTTTCACTCCTCACACAAAGCTTTTGGATAGTCACCAAATAACATTCCTCCCTAGAAGCATCACGTTGAAGGACATAGCTCATGATTTATGATCAGCTCAAGCTTTGTGATTAACATGGAGTGTTCTTGAAGAAACACAAATTGGCCAAACAAAAGCTCATAGGTAACAGTGTCCATTTACATTCCTCAATAATGGAACAAAATTCACAATCTAAACCATTTTTTTCAATATCCCAAACTCTTCCTTTCTACATAAGTGGAAGCATAATAGGAGCGACTTTTTCCATTCAAGATATTCAGCACCAGTGGTCCAATGGCCATCACCTTGTGACCCAAGCGTTATACTATGTGCTTGATTGCCCACATTATTTTGTCATGTGCCGGGCCACTGGTTATATTGCTTGCTCTGAATTTTTGAGAACTTGGAACTTTATGCCAAGAAAACATGGGCTTAAATGCCACAAGCAGACAAGACAATAATAAGCCTATCAGACACAAGAAAAAATAACTAAACTTCTTCTGTTAGTTGCATGCGGCCATTACATACACCCCATAGCCAAGACAAGATCCTCGACATCGTAATTCTGTACAGAAAAGGTCGCAAACAGATCAAGTTATCTCCTGAACAAGAATCAATGGAGTTTCCACAACTCATGAACACAGTGGTCTTTTTGAGGAAAAGCTCATGAACAACTTTATAGGATGGTTGAGTTATCAGTTGAAATAATGCCTGTTGCACTTTAACCACAAGTTTAACAAAATGCAAAATCATGGGAACAGGAGGGTGTACATACTTTTAGTATCTCATAAAAATTCAAAGTGAAAAAATCAGAACATTCTGGGATTTGGTACCCCCACTAAAGGTCAATATTACCATTGCCTATCAATGATGAACACACCTTACAATGGAGCCACATGGTAGCTGGACCCTTCCCCATCAAACTCTGAACCAGATCACCCAGCTAACCCACCCATTGTAAATCTAGTTGAGTATCAATCTCTCTACCTCACCTTGATGCTCCCACATGGAATACCCATCCCATTGAACTAAGTGTTTGTGGCCTTGGTGTAAATTTGCTGGTTAGCATGAGCAGCAACCAACCTGATGGTGCCTTTTGCCATCAATTCCTTGATGGCCCTATGTGCCAACGGACCATTTATCTGCATGCACAAGCCAAAGAGTTTACACAAGGAGCAGAATCACCACAAATAAACTGAATGAAAAACAGGCAGGAAAGCAAGTCCCTCCATAACTCCTGGTTGAAGCCCTTGTGGGTCGAGACTGGAGAAGGAGAAAGCAAGCAATAATAGAAGAGAGGAATGCTTCCTTTGCCTTCACTGCTCTAAGATGAAGCTCAAAGGAAGCTAATGTACACAAAACTTATGTCTCCCTTCTCAACTTTTGATGTTCTTGTTGTATTTTACAATTCAATTGATGCAAGAAAGATTGACAAAACAACTCAATAGTTTTTATCTATGCTCAAGCCATTTCAATTATATTATAATTTACGAATTGGATTTCAAGATTTTGGATGTCACATTGATAACCATGTTTGATTGTTAAGTGTTTGTGCAATGCAATGCAAAGGAAGGATTGCTACATACAAAAAAATTACAAGTATTTGCAATGGTTGGATTGAAATAGCATGATTGTCTAACATTTTGTGCACAAGTTTTGTAAGGTTATTACTGCATTATTTGTTGTGTTACTATGAATTTTTTTGGAGATTCCTTTGTAATCTCATTGGTATGTCAAGAAGTTTGTGATTTGAAAGGGGGAGCTCATTTTCTTTTCAAAACTCCAAAATGAATATGGGTTTTTGTTTTATTTCTTATATCTTTTTTTCTCTTTCATTCCCAAGATTTGAATATTCAAGTACTTGAATATTCTAAGCATAAAGGATTTATTATTTTAACATGGGTTTTGGTGATAGTGGTTCAAAAAAAATAAGGGGGATGATTGGAAAAAATGAAAAACGTATAAATGAACTTGAACTAAATAATATTTTGGTGGTACATTGTCATCAACACTTTTCATTGAATGTTTTTTGCAATCTTGAGACTTCCTATTGCAAACACATAAGTTTAGTGGTGGTTGTCTTCTTGTTAGTTTGCATGTTATTAAAAAGATTGAATAACAACTTTCCAAATGTAAACAAACAATTTGCATTTCCTTATTGGACTTATATGAGTCCTTCATATTAGTTGCAAGTTACTAGCAAACCACATCTTTAGCACAAAAATTCTACAAAAGTTGATGATGCAAACTTTGCTAACCATTGCATCTGTATTTTTAATAAACAATAAGCACCATGTAATATTATGATGAACTTCTAAAGCTCCCTTTTACTTTTAAAAAAAAGGAAATGGAAACACAACTCAAAGAAACAGTCCAAATGGAATAAAACCCTAGTGCATGTAATGTTCAAAAACCAAGCTCCAATCATATTACATGCAAAAAGGGATTTGAGAATTGAATTCATGCTAAAAATATTGTGATTGCAAATTACCAACCTTAAAACTCATGTTCAAGATACTATTGTCAAACATAACAATCTTGTAAAATTTCATCAAGTTTTTTTTATGTTAGGATTCAACCATAGTGCACCATATACACATGTTCACAAATTTGCAATGTCTCATTCACATTACATGGTCTATAAACTGTATGTAGATACCCATTCTAATACCTTCACATAATTGTTTGAATTGTTTTTGAATCTCAATCACACTTGTAGGATTGACCTTTGCAAATGACTCATCAATAAGTAGGATTTTAGGACGACCATGAAAAGGGTGCAATCACAATAAAACAAGCCAAAATGGATGTTAGATGGGCCCTAAAAATAATCAAGATTGGAAAAACATTTATGTTTTACCATTTGAAACCATAGCAATCATGGCAAGTTGGTCCTTTCTCATTCATATGAATGTCAACGAATTCAAACCAAAAATCCATTTAACAAAATTTTAAATTTAAATTTTGATTTAGGACCTTTAAAACTGAACACTTATTGCATTAAATTGAATCAATTTTGCAAAGGACTATCAAAAGGACTCATATAACAAAACAAAATTGATGGAAAAAAATTAAGAAAATAAAAACCTATTAACCACATTCAAAAAGCACTCATACCTTAAAATATGTGAAAATTTGAAACTTTAAAAATTCAAAGAACTTTCATAAATTGATCTAGAATTTTAGAACTTCAAAAGTTTTTTATCATATATAAATGGTGTATAATGTACATGATGTTTTAAGAAAAGTTGTATTTTATTATTAAAAAAATGTAAAAATTAAAAAAATAAATTTTTGGTTATCATTTTTAAAAATGAAAGACAAAATTTACAAGGAATTGACACATTTTCAATTTTTAATATTTATTCAAAAATACCAAAAAAAAGGAATTATCTACCTAAACAATTATATGCATTTTTTATAACAATTTGCAAAAAAAATTCAAAAATTCATTCATATGGAAAAAAAAAAAAATTGGGCAAAAAAACATGCAATCCTTTTTTTTAACAATACCATTGATTTGCTTTATCTTGTTTGTGTTCAAAAGGGTGAAAACACACCGAGGGTGGGCCAAAATTGTTGTCACATTGTACTTTTTTAAAGGTCCCATGTTTGAACTTCAACCATGTCATTATTATGAAAGACATGTTTTTGCATATTATGGTAGGTCAAAACCCAAATAAGTCAAATTCCATAGAAACTACACTTTTTAATATAATATGATGTAATTTTATAATATATTTGTGCCAAAGAAAGTACGTCACAATGTATTAAAAAATGAAAATATGCTCAAAAAATGATTGAAATGAATTTTAATTTTTATGAAATTTGTAATATATATTAAAGATTATAATTCCATATTATTGGAATAAGTTTGTAAGCCATGTGAAGAGTTCGGTAATTATTATATCATAAATGGGTGTTTTTTGGGCGATGATCATAAATATGTGATAAATTAACATTTTAACAAACTATCACTTTCAAATGGAAGATGAAAAAATTATGTGAGGTGGGTCATTTCTTAAATTTTCATTTCAAACATTTTTTTGACTTAGTAATTTAAACCCAAACTTAGTGGAGTCCAAAAATAGAAACAAGTTTTATTATATTACATATACTATAAATATATCCATTATTCCTTGAATTTAATCCTTTAACTTTAATTTCTTTTTTTCAATAATATTAACTTTTATTAACTTTGTGAAAATCAAAATATCAAGCCCAAACACCAAAAGTGAAACTCAAAATTAAATGCAACAGGTTTTGTAGAAATATACATTATACACATTTCATGCCCCCCCCCTCTGCCCCCACCCATAGTGTGTTTTCACCAAAAAGCACAATTCAATGTTAAAGCTCAAGCAAGTTCCATCTACCTTTGCTCTTCTCTTAACAAGGCTCTTCCAAAAGGATTCCCAACTTTCTGCAAGCAAAATTCTTCCAATAGTTTTGTTATGCACAATTTATTTACATATTGTTTTACACATGTCTCTTACAATATTTATAGGATTTTATCTTTATTCAAAAGCCCATGAAATACACTTGGTTTCTAACTTCACACACGTATACGTTCCACATGAAAAAATGAATAAAAACACCAAAAAATAATGTGTTGGTCTTAAAGGTTCCACCACAAGTATCCCACTAACAACTAGAACATAGAACTAATGAAATAGTTACACACCAAAATGAAACCAAAAGAACCCAAACACAAAATGTGATTGGTTGAAATAAATTTGAAGGAAATTACTAGCACAATGACTTCCCAACCCAAATTCTCCAAGTGAAAAATTCAACATTTATTTGGTGAAACCAAATATTGTGAGAACAATCAAGATGGACATCATCCACACTTTCAAACCATGGCATTAAATAGGAAAATTAAATAGTAAAATAGTGGATTGAAGGAAATGGATTACAACCCAAGATTTAATTTATTACAAATTACAAGACAAAGAAAAATGGATTATGACCCAATTTCAACAAAAATATAAAGAAGAAAAAAAAGATGAATCTAAATATTTCTTCACCCAAAAAATGAATTCAATTACATTCAAAAAATTCAATTCAATTGAACCTTAACTCAATTGAATTTGAGAATTTGAATTCAATCCAATTCCATTAAAGTTGCATTCAAATGGAACTTAATTTTCACAAAATCAATTCATTGTTTTCATCATCTCATTGTCATTAGTAGTGCATAGCAACACAAAAACTAAGTGAGAGATTTATGAAATGACATTTTGAGCATGCAAGTTACCAAAGATCAAAATAATTAAAATTCATTTTAATTAACAAAAGAAAATTTTTCAAGTGCAAGGTTTGCATTGGTATATTGCCAATCATGAACTCATATGATGATGTTAATAACAATTATTACAAAGATATGCATCATAAAAATATAAAAACTCTTTTTTGAAACAATGTTAAAAAACCTTATTAAAGTAATAGTCATGTCTTAAAATCAATTGAATAAACCATTGGATTAAATTTTAGATTTCTATTATGTGTTTACACTAAGGCCCTTATCACACTAAAACCTAAAAGCCCATGATTATCAATATAGAAAATCTATGATTGAAAGAAAAACCATTTAAAGGTTCAAATTTACTTTACATAAGATTGAAGGGTCAAGGGACCATGGAAATGTAAATGGATAAAAAATCAACATTAAATGTATTATGGATAATGTTTTAAGGTTTAATGGGCTTGCTTGCCCATGGTTTCAAGTGGGTTTGCTAGCAAGCCTACTAAACCATAAGTTCACAAAACCATGATTGGGTAGATTTTGACGGTCAAAATTCATATTTTTTATAATCTTTCTTAGAAATGGGTTAGATCATGAGCCCAAAAAGCCATGATTGGTCTACAAATTGTTTTTCAAAATAATATAATAAAGTTTTTGAAGGTGGGTGGAAGGGTTTGTTAGCCCATAAAAAAGTTGTGATTGGTCAAATTTTTTTATATATATGTTTTCTTCAATTTGTAAAAACAAATTAAAAATAAAAGGTGTGCACAAAGTTCATTAGCCCATGGGCCTAAAAAACCATGTTTTCATTAGATTTTTTTACATGTTATATTTTATAATCCATGGTGATCGAAGAAAATGAAAAAAGCAAAGAAAGTGGAAAATGAAGGAAAGAGATGAAGAAAAAGAAAGGAGAAACCCTAAACTAGTAGTAAAAAAGTTACATAGAATATGTAGTTATAAATCAAAATTTACAATAAATTATTTGTGGCTCCATTATATATCTTAGTACTTTAATAAAGTGTGTTTTCACTTTACATTACACTTGACAACCCAGGCCCACACATAAGGTTTTTAGGGAGTTATGACCCTATGTACCCTGATACCCACAGTGGACCCTATAATTTACACCATTCTTCTAAAAAAGAAGGCATTTACTTGCAAGATTTTGCTTGATCAATATACACTGGACCAACTTCCTATTTCATGCCAAGGATGAGGAGAAGAAGATTGAAGAAGATTTCAAACAACTCCATATAACTCAGTTGTCAATCACATTAATTGGAGTCAATTGAGAACTCCATTAAAGAGACTTCCTCTACCCTATTGATCATCCTTTTCCATTAAGTGTTACAACTCTTCTCATGAGAGCTCAAAACACACACACAAAAAAAAAAAAAAAAAAAAAAAAAAAAAAAAAAAGAACCAACTGAGATTTTGCTTCCTCTCACTCCCATTGCATTAGAAGAGAGACTGAGCATGAAAAACAAATGAGAAAGAGCTAGAAAGAATCTACATAGAAGAATTGAGTGAAATGACATGGATGCAATTGAAAGCATTACACAAACAACAGACGTAGAACATAAGTGAGGAAATGTGAGGGAAAATGGGATTAGAATAGGAATGTGCACAGCAAAAATTACATAGGAAAGAATAGACAACAAGGCTGACATTTGAATTTTACAGAAAACTGACAAAATCCGTAGTCATAGAGCATCACTGACCTCACAAATAGTAGATCAATTGGGAAAAACCCCAGTGACAAGGACTCCAAAAAGTGAACCAGATAGGATGAGCAACCTTCTGGTCCTGGGGATAACTCCATCTTGAATACACAAAAGGCCTCTTTGCTCCATTTACAAGTCAACAAGAACCTTACATACACAGTTAAGGGTAGTTCTGTCTAGTCAGAACACTAAGCAATGCTGATGATGGGTCTGAGAACAAAATGTGAGACTTCCGTAGAGAGTCTATTGTGGCTCCCACAGCAGTGTCAAAATCTAGGATTCAATGAAGGAGCACTACAGTAATAAAGGTAGGTATACTTGGAGTTGAAAAAATTGCAGGCTAGTAAGACTAATAATAATTACCAATGGGCATCCCAACACCATAGTGGGGCATACCCACATTGTAGTAAGGAAAAGAATTCAGAGGCACCACACCCACATAAGGATTGCTGTGGAGTTTCATAAAGCTTTGTTCACCTCGCATTCCATCAGATTGATATTTTTGCCACAGCAGTTGCTCTTGTGTCAAGAGCTGCTGTTTTTTGGTCATATCTGCCATTTGAACATAGGATGGAGGTGGGATCACAGCAGAGGCAGCAAAAGGATCCTCTCCAGACTCAGCTAGTGGCATGGCACCAGGTGGTGCTGGCAATGCCAGAAAGGAGGATGCTGGTCGATTTGGAATACAGACACTGCTGGCACTGCCAGCAGGAATTGCAGCTGCAGCTTGCTTGTGCCAAACAGCCCCCTGATCATACATGCTGTTTAACAGAAGGGGGTCAAATCCACCTGCCATCAGTGCACCTGTAGGCTTTGACAGGTTGCTCGCTGAAGCTACTAATGCAAGCTCCCAACCTGCCTTCCCACCTGGTTCAGATTGGAGGGATCCACTATTTGTTTGTGTGCTTTGGTCTGAACCAAATGCTTCCCAACTGCTGTTGGCTGTTGTTGTTCCAGATGTGCCAGAGAAAAGTGCCAGTGCCAGTCTGTCTTCCTGATCCTGTTGAGAGATTGTCACCTTGTCCAAGTTCAAGAGATCTGCACATGTTCATTATTTTACTATATAGACACAAGTTCTTCCACAATCTGAACCATTAACAGAGACCTAAAAGTTAAGAGAGGAGGTAAAGATTGTCCTTTGTGAGCAAAACCCTCAGTCCATGTCTTCACTCCACATAGCATTACATACCTATTGAATGCCACAAGACAAGACTGGATAACATGCATCTTTGTTCACATGCAGAAAGTAGACAAGCTAACACTGCAATGAAGGCCCTTCAGCTCCTCACTGCCATATCTAGTGATCCATCTGCAATTGCAACCCTCATCAAGAAACTAGTTCAAAGAGAAGCATATAGGTGTTGCATAGTCTCTCACAATACCTCCATCATTTTGGACAGACTGAGGCACAGGCTGTGGCTCAACTTGAAGGACTTCCCGTGCAGGTGGTGCAACAGCAGCTCGAGGCCTTTGCATCACTACTTGAGGTTCTGGTGCAGGCTCAGGTTTTGAAGTTTCTGGCCTGTATTCAAGCTGCAGAGGCTGGGGCTCTGGGCTCTTAGACCGTTGGGAATGGCTGGGCTTACGTGTCTTCAGAAAGTCTTCCATTGTATGTATGATCTCTTGCGAAATTTTCTGTACAGTGGGATACTCTGAAGATCGGCCGACACCATACTTCTTGCAAAGCTCATAGAACTTATGAAGCTCGTCACCTTGGCTAGCTGAGCGGCTATAAATATCAAAGGCTTTAACACTCTCATGGTGTTCCATCTCAAAGAATCCTTCAAGCAGCATAGTTGTACCCTCACTGATGTCAGCATAGAGCTGAAAGCTTTCTTTGACCACGGGGTACAAAGCAATCTGAACAAGTGAGTTGGTCTTGGCTGCACCTGTGGGTCGACATGCAAGCAACCTCTCCAACAACTGTTGCAATACAGGAAGCTTCTCCAGCAGCAACTTCAAACTCATTTCCTTGATAGCCACATCATCCAATTCCTCCTCTTTGTTCTCCTCATACCTTTCATGATTCAACAGTAGGAAGAACCAGTTTAGAAGACCCATTCTGAAACCCTGAGCTCCATTGCTATAGCTTTTCTTCATGCCCAAATTCAAGCTAGCAATGGATCTAGGGCAACAAGAGACTCCAAAAGAGAAAGACTACAACAACATCCAGCGAACCACTTACAATCAGACTCGAGCATTCCAATCTCAAAAGATGTTTTCCAGATTTGTATCTAGTCCGCGCATTACCTATCAGTTCTGTCATGGTATCTTGGAGAGCGGCCTCCGTCGTCGTCATAGCGGCCGCTGTATCGATTGTCATCCCTGTAAGTGTCGCCAGATCTGTCATCATAACGGGAAGGAGAGCCTGATCCGCGCCTCCCATAGCTGGATATGCGACGGGCAGACGGACCTTTCCGCCGGCGGTCTGAAACGCTCCCGGAGACGGAGCAATCGAGACGCTCCTCAAGGAACCGGCCGAAGGTGCGAACAAAGGAGGAATAGTCCCAGGCATTGGAATCTGAGTCGTCTCTGAAGTGGGACAGGTTCAGCATGCGCATTCCATGGCGGCTAGCCTGCAACAATTCATGCTCAAACACGGAATCGCCGTCGCGTAACAGGCGATGAATGAGCATAAGGGACTTGAGAGCCACAATCCAGTTGTGTGTCTTTGAGAGTCTTTTGTTGAGTCCGGCGATGCAGGCGTGGACATACCCACGCGAGAGAGATGTGAAGTACAACACTTCCTCTGCGTACTTGTCGTCAAAGAAGTCATCATGGCTACACGCCTTCACCAATGCCACGTCCAGATCGGGAGCCTTTGCTCCTGCTACTTTCGCAATGCTTATGCTTGTTTGGTCCTTCACGACTCCTAACGCCTGCCGGATCTTGCTAGGCGCCATAAACTGCGATTGCCATCAACACAATACTTATAAAGCTCATCTCCAGAAGAAGAAGAGAAACGGCGAAGATCTTTCATATCACTCCAGAAGAAAAGCTCCAAACTCCACAAACCTTCAAAAGCTAAAAGCTAGGGATTGGTTCTGTAATACGATCGGCAAAGCATTCTAAACTAGCGACACCGACGGAGCAAAAGCGGAGATCCGGGATCAAGAGAAAGACTTCACACAGAGTACTTACAGGTATGATGAGTGGAACTAGGTATAAGACGGCCGGCCGAAAATCAAAGAGACTGCCAAAAAACAAAGAAATCGGAATGGAAATAAGAATATAATGCTGCTGCTCCTCCTCCTCCTCCACCTTGTAAAGCCTTCTGCTGTGTTCTCGAGAGAGCGCAATTGGGAGTGCACGGGGGGGGAGACTCGAGAGACACTCGGTTCTCGCAACTGCGTTGTCGTCGGAAGCGCTCGAGAGCGTTCCTTCTTTCTCCTCTTCTCTCTGGGGGGTGTGTCTTTCGCTGAAGAAGACGAACAAGACACCGTTCTCATTGTCACCCT
>Ga0209611_10002816_pt1 | contig 30456 bp, 30 predicted proteins | sample S1TSphgellanicum_3_FD_187693 | JGI IMG/M metagenome (GOLD analysis project Ga0209611, IMG submission 187693) | Host-associated microbial communities from peat moss isolated from Minnesota, USA - S1T2_Fc - Sphagnum magellanicum MG (SPAdes) (version 2) | ecosystem: Host-associated > Plants > Peat...
GGGGGGGGGGGGGGGGGGGGGGGTTGGGGATATTCACCAAATTTTCAATATCAGAAAAAGGGAAAATCAAAACCCTGGTCTCACTCTCAGGTTCAAAAAGCATGTATGGAAAATGAGTGACCAATAAATCGGGGTTTGGGAAACCACAGGATATTTATAACTGGTCGTTGAGGGGCACGACCTCACAATGCGATCGGCTGGCTGGCCACTGCACATGGGTTATAAGTGATAACCAAGGTGTAGCACGTCACATAATAGGTGAAGGAATTTTTTTTCATTTTTCCCTGGTTCCAAATGTGTTCTCACTATGTTCCTTTTAAGTTCCCAATGGGTTTTTTAATGTTCCCCAAGCTCCCAATGTGTTCCCAAACATGTTCTCCATAGCACCTCGCTTTTATCCCATGTGCTTTGGCAAATGTTGTCCTCCTTTTCACCTATATAACTGGGCCAAAGGGGAGGACTTATATATATACCACCGAATACAATCGAGCCAAGCCATGGGAACCACGGCTCAATTATATGCAGTAAGCCAGCAGCCATGGCTGGGCTCAATTATCTGGTATAACTAGGCAGCTCTCTCCAGTTAGTACTCCTCAAACCCAAGTCCAAAATCAAGCTTGTCTGAATTTAGTAGAGAAATCCGGGAAAAAAAAAAGGTCCTTTATAGGAACAGCGCAATAATCACGAATGCACTTTGTACCAAACCTCCACGTCGAGAATAAATTCTGCAAGCTCGCCATACTTCCCATGTGGCACACATGTCTGCCATTAAGCACGGGTCCTGTACGTGTCGAACAGTGGTCGAGCATGCTCATGCACAACTCCGGCTGCAACGCTAGCAATTCGCCCACAAAGCTGATCTCTCAGTCATCTCTTGTTCATCTCTTGTAAGTAGCCAGCTTCAGCAGCTGCTAATTATAGTCGGTAGCGATCGCATGCAGCATTGCCTTATGTATAATGCTATATAGTGTCCTGCACCATCCGGATCTGCTCATGGGTTACAATCAACTGCAGCTGTAAATATCGTAGCTGGTTGTGTAAAGTGGCAGCCCTTGGGGGACGACGGACGCGCGGATCATCATCGGTGAACTCAATATATTCAACCTGAGCTTCTTTTTTTTGTCAACGTCTAGAAGCATTTCAGCTGCTGCTCGAAGAATCATCGTGGAGCTAGGGAAATCTCGGATCAGCTTATAACATTTGTCGTTGCATGCAGTATTAGCCGGCCAGCTGCTTGTGGTAGAGAGTCAGCGACCTGTGGAAGAAAAGCAATCAGAATGACGATCAAAGTGTATGGAACCAAACAGTCGACTTGCTCTCAGCGGGTCTACTTGGCCCTCCACGAGAAGGAAATCTATGACTACCACATCGTCCATGTGGATTTGCTGAAAGGAGAGCACAAGCGTCCCGAGTTTCTAAAGATACAGGTAAATTACTGTAACTACTGAATTCATCGGAACGCTATTGAAAGATTATTATTACTATCGTGATCAGCTTATTATAGCTCATGTGTGTTGATCTTCGAACTTCGCGGAAGATTATACTAATTTCAATGCTGCAACTTAAGCGCATGATTTTCTTTAATCCTTGGAACTGGTCATGCATGTGCAGCCCTTTGCAAAGATCCCAGTATACCAAGATGAAGAGGTGACAATCTTTGGTACGTTATATTAACACATATAATCACCATGCGAAGAATGTCCTTGCATGTCCAACTTTTAAATAATTAGTAGCACAAAATCTCCTCCGCGCATTTGTATTCATGCACGTTGCTGCTGTAGAGCATTCATTTAATCTATTCGCCTATGTCTAAAAGATAAACTTACATCTTCTTCAAGTAAAATATTTCTGAACTCTCGAATAAATATTGCTGCAGAGTCGCGCGCAATCGTGAGGTACATAGCCGAGAAGTTCAAGGACAAGGGGACAACAACACTTTACGGGAGGAATTTGAAGGAGAAGGGTCTTGTGGAGCAGTGGGTAGAAGTGGAATCGCAGAACTATAACCCACCGGTGGATGTGATCGTTCACGAGGAGTATCTCAACCCCAAGTATTGGGGCGCCACCAAGCCGAACGAGCAGGTGGTGCAAGAGAATGTGAGCAAACTGGAGAAAGTGCTGGACGTTTACGAGGCGCATTTGTCCAAGAACAAGTACCTGGCAGGTGACTTCTACAGCATTGCAGACCTGGTCCACATCCCTTACACTTACTTCCTCATCAAGTACACCACTAAAGGTCATGTTATCACGTCCAGGAAGCATGTGAAAGCCTGGTTCGACGATATCTGTGAGCGTAAGTCCTGGCAGAAGATAGTGAAAGAGTATCTTAATGAATCATGAGTAGAAGATTTCGTGCCAATGGAGTATAGTCCAGTATAACTCTTCACGTCCTTAAATGACTGTAGCAATTATCAAACGGTTTTGGGTAATTGCTCTTGTTTTTTTTTCCCAGTTTTTTTTGCAGCCGGTTTGATGGTGTGGAACCCACGTCCTAGTTCATAGAAGACTCTACTCTCGATCATATATAGCTTATGGAAACTTTTATAAGTCATATTTGGAAGCTTATATAAGTATGAATCCAGCTTCTATAATACAGTAGGCAAATGTTTCTGAAAGTTCCAGGACACATACATTACCGCACGGTTGTTATAATGAGTAAAGAGGAGTCGTTGTGAATGAATGTTCTTGGTATTGGAATAAATCATTTCTGTTCTTCTGAAGCTTGCTTGAAGAAGTGGGCATAGTCAAGCTCAGAATTATATATATGTCTACAATTCAATGCCTGCGGCTACAAGTGTTTCATTTTTCAAAATGCCACCACACATTCTAATGCTGATCTACAATAATGTGCTCTCCAAATACACTAGAAAAATCCAATTAGGAGGTCTTTATGATGATATTGAGTGTCTGTTTCAGTATCTGACAATCCACCCAAAATCTTATGCAAGCATCCTCAAGCAGCATACACACTTTCAAGCCCTCACTACCCATCTCAGCAAGCAATTAGACAACAGATTCTACTTGCAAAAATCAAAGCTTAAATCGAGATAGACGAAATGTCTTTACAAATTGATCATGTTTAGTGTAATAGTCTACGTGTAGCACGTGTTATCGTTTAGAATTGAAAAACTTGGTGTGAAAATTGAAGGTGCCAATAATCTTAACTTTCTCTTGAGGATGACAAAAATATGTCCACACAAGCAATTCATGATTTTCCTCTTAGTCCGTGGGAGGGAAGGGAAATTACTCTTTGTAAAGCCGTCCATTATGAGTGTGCTTATTTTGGGCCAGGGCATTATGTACACTAACATCATCTCCAGAGTAGGTTTTTCTTTTCAATTTTGTGAGATCAAAAATTTGCCAAAAAAAATTTTCCCAAAAATTTGCCAAAATTTGCCAAAATTACAATTGAATAAGAAAAATTTCTCAATTTTTTTTTTGTTGAATAAGCAGAAAACAATTGTTCAAAGAAAAAAACACTTGTTAGGTGCCCACCCCTTTTTGAGACAGAAAGTTTATGAGGGTAAGGAAGGCACCCAACGCACCCTCCACATACACTTCACATCAGCATATGGTACCTCGAGCTCTACCATGGGTAAGGTCCCAGGAGTCTGGGGGAGCCCCCAAAATGCAGGGCCGGATTTGACTACCTACTGGCCCGTGCTAGGCCCTTATTTCAAGAACGCCCTCTCGTCAGGGCCTTACCGTACCAAGAATGCATCCTACTGCACCTAGTGTCGCATCAAATCCACGGACAGTGGGTATCCCAAATGGATGACGTGTCAAGTGACGTGTACACTGGGTGTCTGCAAAGAGATGACGTGTCACGTGACGTGCACACTGTACGTCTAAAAAAGATGACTTGCACACTGTACGTCAAAAAAGATGACGTGTCAAGCGACGTGCACATTGGGTGATCCCCATGGTGATGTGCACACCCGGGGATCCCCAAAGTGATGACGTGTCAAGTGACGTGTGCACATGGTAATCTTGCTTGCAATGTTCGCCGCGGACGCCAAGACGACGAGTACCTAAGTCCCGGTGCACGTACGTAGAGACATGAAGAACTGGGCCAATTCTTGCGAGAGAGAGAGAAGATCGTGTTCTTTTGTCCAAAATGTCGGAGATGGCGTCGTACCTGCTGAGGCACGAGGATGTAAGATTCTCCTCGGAAATTTCTTTTCTCATCTTGCTGTGTGATCAGTCTTTCTAGGAAACAATTGGGAGTTGATTTTGCAAAGCTCGTCTGTGTGAAATCGGGAAGTTAAGTGAGTGTAATAGGGTTGCTGCTGTCGAGGTTTTCCGGAAAGGGATACGAGTTTCGGAGGAGATGGCTGATGGAAAGCAAGTTACCTAAATGTTTCGGTTGCGGTGTTTTTTTCCTTTTGAATCTTATTATTATTATTATTGTAGTCTGGTAGAGAAAGGTAGTGGCATATATTATTATTGCTGTTCATTTGTTAGGCTGTGACGACGAGTTCAAGCGACCTGACGATGATGGGATAGACTGCACATAGAGATTAGAGACATGAAGAATTGGAGCAATTCTTGTGAGAAATCATGTTCTTTTGTCCAAATTGTTGGAGATGGCACCGTACCTGAGCACACGAGGATCTAAGATTCTCCTCGGAAATTTCTTTTTTCTCATCTTGCTGTGTGATGTCTTTTATAGGAAACAATTGGAAGTTGATTTGCAAATCAGGTGTGTGTGAAATCGGGAAGTAAAAGGAGTAAGATTGCTGATGAGGTTTTCCGGGAAAGGTAATACGAGTTTTGGAGGAGATGCGGATGGAAATGAAGGTACCTAAATGTTCGGTTGTGCGGTGTTTTTTCCTTCGATTCTAGATTATTGTAGCCTGGTAGAGAAAGGAAGGGGAATAGTGCTTCTGTTCATTTGTTAGGCTGTGATGGCGAGATTTCTAGAGACTTGATGATGAGATAGAGATGATGCTGAAGAGAATAAGAGCCGGATCATCATTATTAGAGCGCCCATCAGTCCATGACTGCCTTTAGAACTCTCGGCCATAAAGTGGGATGCGGTACTGTAGAGAGGAGAAGGAGACATTATCCTTGATGAGATTGTGTCCGAATCTGCTTGATATGAACCTTACTATGTGTTCTTCTTGCAGCCTGTTCGTGTCCTGTATGCAAAGTCTGGATCTGAAGAACTTTCATCCTGGTATGCTTATGAAAGTTTTTGAGACGCAACAAGTGCCTGACTAGAAGTGATTTGGAGTATGGGAGACAGCGAGCTGAATGCACCTCTGCTCTCTGAGATTTTTGGAGTGAGTAAGGGAGGGAACCCCTCTGGCAAGGGGGACGCTAGTCCTACACAGAATGACAGAGCGGCAACAAGTGAGGCAGTACAGGATGGATCTAGTGCAGACCACTCTAAGAATTTGCTCAGTAACAAGTCTAAAGAGGGTTGGAAGTTCCAGCCTCACATGCTCCTCTCTCGCAGTGGCTTCCACGATGCGAAACACCACTCTGAAGGTAAGTCAATTCCACAAAAGTACCAAATCCATCCTCTCAGTTCCAAAACCCTCAATTAAGAGTTTTATTGAAACAAGTAATTAGTATTTCTGTACACAGAATTCTATAGTTCCTTCATGCATCATTTACTGCTTGTTCTCTTCTATCCCTGTTTTGCTTGGTGGTGAAATTATGGTGTTTTTAACATTCCATTTGACAAACCTAAGATTGTCAATCTGTTGCAACCTCAGCTGATATCTGCTGTACAAGGATGATATACAATCCCATATGACAATTACAGCCATGAATGCAATGAAACTTGCACAGTGGAGTGCATGTGTGTGTCAAACCATGTACTACCTGTTTGTTTTCCAGATCTGAAATTGGATTTTTGGAGAGTGCAAAAAAAACTTACAAAAGGCTGATCCTGAGAGCTCATCCTTTTGGGCTGTATGGCAGGTTGCAAATCAATATGAGCCTGAGCTTTGAGCTGAGGCTTGTTTCTTGCTCTTGAAACTCATGCAATTCACCACCAGTTAAAGATTCAATATCTTTGTGGTCACATTTTACAGGACATCGAGAGTACAATAGAAAGCAGAGGGAGGCAATCGCAGCTTTTTCAGAGGTTGATTCTATGGAAGCTCGAGGTTCAACATCAGAGGGACAAGAAGAGGAGGCATATGAGGGTTTTGCAATCACTCTCTCATATTTAGTTAATGTGTTCCTCTTCATTATAAAGGTGCAGAATCTTTCTCTCCCTTCTTGTGTTCCTTGACCGATCCAAGCTTGAACAGAAAATACTCTCCAATATCATGGAGTATCCATTCAGAAGAATATATGATTCAAGTGCAACCTCCTTTTTGACAGGTTCTTGCTGCTGTCAAGAGTGGTTCACTGTCAATTGTGGCCTCTGCACTGGATTCAATGCTGGATCTGCTGGCAGGATCCATTCTTTGGTTCACAAAATGGACAATGAAGCAGCAGAATAAGTACAAGTATCCAATTGGGACAAACCACTTGCAGCCAGTTGGCATTGTTGTCTTTGCTGCTATCATGGCCACCCTTGGTATGGACCTCTTCTTCCTTATAATATGTCTCTTGACTCTGGACATCTCCCCTCTCAAGTGAATCTCTTTGAGTATATTCCAAGCAGTGACAAAAATTTCCCAGTTTAATGGTGTGTACTTCACTGTGAGGCTCTCTCTTTCTCATCTTTTGGCTGATTTTCTTTTCCAGGATAATTTTATCCTTATCTTCTTTTCTTATTTATCTTCTTTTGGTTTCCCTCTCCATGTTTGATCAAGGATACCTATGCAGGGATGCAGGTACTGCTCACTGCAGTACAGGAGCTGTTTGAAGGTGACACAGGACACAAGATGAGTAACACAGAAAGAACATGGCTTACAGTCGTGATGGGGACTGCTATTGTCTCAAAAATCTGTCTCTATCTATACTGCTGCAATTTCAAGAGTGATATTGTGCAAGCTTATGCCACGGTGACTTAGGTTTCACTATTCTGATTCTTTAATGCATTTTCAGCATCTGCAACTAAATCATTATATTGCATGCCATGTCCTTGGGTATACTAATCTGAGTCCACTGGTTTATTTTCTGCTGCATCTGCAATAGGACCATCGGCTTGACATTTTGACCAACTCAGTGGGGCTAGCAGCTGCACTGCTGAGCAACCAGTATTACTGGTGGATTGATAAAGTTGGTGCCATGGTGTTGGCACTCTACACCATTACCAATTGGGGGAAGAGTGTGATCGAGAATGCAGGTATTATTTTGTTTTTTGTGACTTGCCTCTTGTATTTTGTCAACAAGGATGCCCATGTCATCATGTCTGGTTGTTTCTTTCTGTTGTTAAACTTGTGAATCTTTCAACCAGTCTCCTGTGGTCTGATTCCATGTTGGAAATCTCTGGGCCCAGTAAATATTAATAATGTGGTTGTCTGGCATCAGCCTCACTAGTTGGGCAAGCAGCTCCCCCAGAACTTGTAGCAAAAGTAACATATATGGCTTTCAACCACCACCAAAAAATCAGGAAGCTGGATACTGTACGAGCCTTCTTGCTTGGGGGCCTCTATTTTGTAGAGGTATGCAGACAGTTACTCTGTACTTTTCTATCATGTCAAACCACTGGCCACAAGGGGAACCTATTCAAGTTTCTAGATGAAGCCAATACTATGGTTCTTGACCCCATGACTGACTGGTTTTGATCAGGTGGACATAGAGCTACCTGAGGATATGAGCTTGCGGGAGGCGCATGACATAGGTGAGTCTTTGCAAAATAAATTAGAGGCTTTAACTGAGGTGGAGCGAGCCTATGTGCACCTTGATTATGAGTCCAGTCACAGACCTGAGCACACCATACCTGGCTATATGGTCTGAGAGTAAAAACCCCACTTTTCATTTGAAACAAAAATCTCCATTTTCAACAATATTTCAGTGATCTCAATGTGATTGGTGCAATTATTCCAATGTGATTCCATCACTCAAAATTTGGCATGCTGTTGGTATTCCAGTATCCTCAAAATTCAGCTTGAGGATGTAGAAGTTTCACAAAAATCTGTGCAAATTTGCAGAGTCCACAGAAGCTCTCCTCATCCAAGTGGGAATAACTGTTTGAACCACAATTCTTTGTCAATATCTGCATGGCCTATGAATCTCATGACAATTAAGATGACATATCTTAGCAACGATATCTCTGACAATGCCATTTTTCTGCTGTGCTGTACTCATTAGGCTTTGTTTAGGATTTCCTCTGTTTCACCTGGGTTATGATTCAGGATCATTTGTCATTTTAGGTTGGTTCCAGGCTAAAACTTGTGCCCTGCAAGATGCTTTAGAAGTGGATCAAAGTTCTGTAAATACCAAATTTGTGAATTGTCAAGCCTTCATATTTCACATCATCTGATCTTGAATTCTGGCAAATATGTCAGCTGGATACATGTTATTATACCTAGCAACCTCTTCCATGTATTTCATCATCCCTAATTAAACACTATTTTTTCAACCAGTACTTAAATCGGTATAGGATTGTATGCAGCTGCCTGTATTGCCTCCATGTTTACTTTGTTCTACAACAAAGAAATAAATATGAGCTCAAGGTGTCACCTTGCAAGGTACCCCAATGTATTTGAATGAGCTTTGTGATTCCTAAGGCTTTTCCCATGAAATTTTGTTTTTGTGGCCTTTACATCAGTGTTTAAGTCAGTGGTGGATTTTCAGGCTGTGAACAATGAACAAAACATGAAGAAATGATGTTTTTAAAAGGTTTTTCTTTCAACAGTTTTTTTAAAGATATTTGAAAAAACTCATCAGATATATATAGAAGGATGCCTGAAATAAATCTACAGTTTGGATGGTTGTTGCCAATTGATGCTAGATACTTTTTGGGGATGATTACCAATGATGCTTTAGCAGGAAACTCATTAGAAAAACATTGCTTTGTGTATGTTCCAGATTCATTTATTTGCCTTTAGTGTGTAAGTTTAATTCCTTTAGATGTGTTTAGGGACTTCATAACAATACATATAAGAGTTACTGAAACCAGTTTCTCATCAGTATACCAGTACACCAGAAGCAGCTCGGTTCAAACCGAAGAAGCCCAAGCCTGTTTCGTGCAGGAATCCCAAGTCTGGTGGCATTTTAGCACAGGCAGGTGCAGCAACCAAGACCACCATACTGAGACATTCTGGCAGGTTGGAAAGAAAGGCAGAAAACTTTTTGCCAACATAAGACATGTGAAGTGTTGCAACTCCTTTCAGGCCTTGCCCAGCAAAGCTTGCCTCTGCAATTAGAAGTTTTAGATCATTGCAGAGGAAGAATCAGCCAGGATTTCTTTAGCACTAAGGTACAAAGCTAGGTGTGTTTTTGCACACCATTCTACTATCAAGGTAATTCACCTCCTCCTCCTGGTTCGATGTCTGTTTCTGTTCCTAATCAGATTCTCAAGTTTCATGGACATAGTGAAGGTATCTTTTGGCTCATAGATCTCTTGAAACTGGAAACACTGGCCAGAGACTTGAACAATGGCTGTTGTAGAAGTACATTTATATTGTGAATTTTGTATTTTCAGAGCAGTTAAGGGTTGTTTTCTGAAACTTTGAACATCTGTTTTGTATGCAGGTCATGTGCTGCTGTTCCAAAGATTGAGATCAAGAAGAACGAGAGTTAAGTTTGCTGCAGGTTTATGGTGGAAGAGGTGAATCCACAGCACAATATTTCAGTTCTACGGAATCTAGGAAATGCTTGATGTATTCTGTTCTTCTGAATGTTCAGAGAGGCCTAGAGCAGTGTTCAGACCACAGGAAAAGTGGCCCACCTTTGCTGCCACAAGTGTAGCAACTCGTATCGCATGTAGTCCTTGTATATGAGCTGTGCCACATGAATATCTTAACCACAAGGGTGTGGCAAACATGATGTACTCCCAGGCCAAGGAGTTTGATAGAGTGCAAAAGGACTCTGTTTCTGAGACACATTTGCAAAACATGTGAGAGAACTTCCCCATGTCATGTTTGCTGGAGGCACATTCATGAGTTTAGAACTAACCTGTATTCCATCAACACTATCAACAGCAGTCAGCCAAAAAAAAGTGGATTTTGATTCCTACTTTTTTCAGCCTTCTCTTTCTTCTAGTATAAAGAATCAAACATTAAGACAGAACTACCATTCACAGGATATCCTATTTACTCCAAGCATCAATTTGGGTGGAAATAGCTTGCCAAAGAGCTGCAACATTGAGTGCCAAATGCAGAACAGGTACCAGACCCACAAGCAAATGCCTAGTATCTACTCAGCTGATGTTCCCAGAAATAGATTCACAAAGAGCAGCAACATTGAGCACCCAATGTAGAACAGGTGCCACCCACAAAAATTGAGCACCAAATGAACAAATGCCACACCCACCAGCACATCACTCAGCTGGAATTCGCAGACATGCTTTGCAAAGAGCAAGACATTGAGCAATAAAATTGCAACAGGTGCCAGACCCACAAGCACATATCTCTACTTACATGGTATTCTCAGACTATAATTCTCATCTCCAGATAGCTAACAAAATACAGCATCATTGGGAAGAGATCAGAACAATTCTACACAGCCCCAATGTAGACAAGGATCCAGAAGAGAATGAAGCACCTTCTCTGTATACAAAACCAATTACTCTTGCAGACAGCCCCACAAGAAGCAAAGAGCATGCTAGGGTTTACCTCCTTGCAATGCCAGCAACTCTCCATACATGCAACAACTGTTGTATTCTATTTCATGGAGATGCAAATTTTTGGTTTGACCTTTTTGCATTCATGTTGTCACTCCAAAACATCCTGAACTAAAGTGAAACTGCTGGACATGAGCATGCATGCATCCACCAACTCTATGGCAATTTTAACTGTGGAAATTGTGTACACCCTTCAAGACCCCTGCCCTAAGCTTTGCCCCATCCTGGCTCTCTTTACTCTAACAACAAAAGTGCATAGAGCAAGTGTGTTCTAAATCAACTCAAAGGGAGCAACAATCCAACCTTTTCAAGAGCCCTCCTCCAGCTATCTCTCACACCATCCTCTCTAGCTTGCTGAGGCCCTCCCACTCCCTCAATTTTGGACACCATTCACAATTTACTCCTTGGTCAATCAAATGGTGGTAAAGGTCTTTGAGCGGTACACATGGTGATCATCATCAGACTCGCTGTCCGAAGTGCTCATGCCTGAAGAAAGGTTCCCAACACTGCCCACCTTAAGGTCTGTACAGTTATGATGGTTGCTGGAGTTTTGCATTGCTGTTGACACTGTTGTTAACCGCATACGCTGAACACAGATCAGGTACACACCCACACCTCAAATGAGAACAATGCTTGCATGACAATGGTGAAGACAAAAGAATGGCACCATCTCTGCTAAAGCATAAAAACAAAAGACCAGGAGACCAAGAATACTGCTATCCACTAGCTGCTGCATTACAAAGCAGTCTACAATAACCCTAGGCATTAATTATGAAGGATGAAAATCTGTAGTCTAGATCAGAATATCCTACCTCCTGATAGAAAGCACTGATCTCCTCCTCAGTCAGTGCCTCCTCACCATCCTCAGCATTCTCCTCCCATCCAAGTGACCTCAAAAATGCAGCCTCTTCTTCTTCAGAGGCAGTGGCCCCACCAGAAGCCACATTGGCTGAGACCTCAGTCTCAAACAGCTGTTCATTTGACCCCCCCTTCATTATCACTCCATTAATAGTGCTCTCTGTCTCCTTTTCCTCAATATCAGAATAAAATTCATTGATGGTGGTAGGCATGTCACCAATTGAGGTGGCAGCACTCAGCTGACTATCCCTACTTTCCAGCTGAAATGAATCAACCTGTGAGTCCCCTCCAGCACCTTCAGGGGATGCAGCATTCTGATTTGTAAGAGAGGCCACAAGTTCTTTGCCATTGACAAAATCACTTTTCTTTGTTGTCATCTGATCTTGCATATCTGCAGCACTGAGAGCAGCACCCACACTCGCCTTCTTTCTAAGTGCATTAAAGAAATCAACACGATTTTGTGTAGGCATTGGGGGACGCCGGTCATCAGTTCCAGCCAATGTGCCATTTGAACCATCCTTTGGGCGTATACCTCCAAGACTCCCATCCAGAGACCCTGCTGGAAGGGAAAGAGGGATAGGCAATGCATGACGATCCAGCAGCTGTTTCTGCTTCCGGGGAGTATAACTTATGTTCCCTCCCCCTCCAGATGCATTCCCAACAGCTGATCCAAGACTGACCCCCACTGATATTGGTCCAAGTGAAGATGAGTTACTTTTCAAAGCACTGTCAGGCTGACTTGACAGCAAAACAGAACCAATCTCTTTATTCATTTTGTGGGCTAAGACTTTGCCAGCTTGCAAGACTTTTGGAGTCTCAGCATGCTGAGAAGCTGGCAGGCGGTATGGGGAGCTCGATGCTGATGAACCCACTGGCTGTCTAACTTTCATACCAGCAGGTGGTGTGACCACATCCTGTGTCCGGACCACCTTTGGTTTCAGCTTTTCTCGCGGGCTAAGACCCTGCACAAAAAGGATGTGTCCAGCCCATGACACCTGAATCACTGAACTAAGTGACAAACACATATACATATAGAAGAATCCAGTGTTAAAAGAAACAATGAGACAAACTCACTATTACTATTAAAAGAAGTCTGAAAGAGGTGAAGATTGACTACCAGCAGAAGCACAGGATATAATTCATGTCTGACACACTAGGAACTTTGAATACACCTGCCTTGCAAGGTGTGGAGCAATAGATATAAACACTTAGATCCTCAAATGTAAAAGATTCTACAAAGCTACGAGTGACAGCCACCCACATCTGGATACATAGAACTTTGTGAAAGTACTGCCATTGCAGTAAGTAGGAAGAACTAACCATGTTCTTTGGAAGAGAAGGCTTCATTGGTATAAGTTGTCGTGACTGCTTCAAAGCCAACTCCTCCAGCCTTTGCTTCTCCGCTGATTGCTGACAAAATAAGTACCAATCAATCCATGAGTGGACAAACTACAGTACAAATCAACTATAGACTCTCATGGTCTTCAAAACATATCATTGTCCAGATTGCTTCAATTTAAATGGTGCCTGCATATTGTCCTAATCTTTACAAAGGCTTTCCAAAAGGAAAACCAAAATACAATCACCAGTACTAAGAACTCTTGAGAGATAACCAGAGAAACCTTGGGGCTAAGCAACATATCAGCAACCAGGAAAAGAAAAACCCAGACCAACCTAAAGAACAGAGGAATCAAACACCAAAACTCAATATTAGTTGGAACAAACAGTAATAGTGACACACATAATCAGAGACCTTCAGTACCAACATGCATGGTGTGGACCAGCTACCTTAACATCCCCACTGACTTCCACAGCTCCCAGCAGTGGGCAGAGATGAATGTCATACATTAACCAACATAGTAAGTCCCAACACTAGCAGGAACAGGCATACTCAGTCATGGTGCCAGCTTAGTTCAGCAAAACCTAAAAGAGAAGGAGAAGACCAAAGAAACCAACAAGAAATTGAACACCAAAAGAAAAAAAAGAAGGAAAGAAAAGTAAAGAAAAAAACCCAATCAAGAAAGGGAAGAAAAAGACAGAACCAGGATGGCAACCTCTAAGAGCATGAACTTTTGCAGACAAAGTGGGCCTTGAAAAGCTTACACTTAGCATTAAAGTAGTCTTGAATTAATCATTTTGCAGATTCCAAAGGCGGAGACACCAGACAGAAATCCTTCTTTGTTAAGCAAACCTCTGGTCCAATACAATATAAACTTAGAAGTAAGTAACTTTTTCTCTTCAACAGACGCAGATTAAGCTTACTACTTGAGCTACAAAGAACTGCTTTTAAGCTACAAACCATTCAGAACCTATAAAAGTGAATTCTCACTTCTCCAAATTTGACAGCATTGGGATATTAGCAGAATCCACATGAGGCATATACATATCAAGCTAATACCTACACATTCTGAGTGGGAGCATTCACTAAAAATGTCGATGTTTAAAAGTCTTCAGAATCCTCAGACATAATGGGAAACTATTACAAGTAAAACTAAGCTCACAAGATGATTTAAGGGCATATGCCAGCTCCGATAGAAGTCTCTGTATAGACACATAAAGTAAGAGAAATCAGGGATTGCAGGAACTAGCAGATTGTCTACAAAGCTTCCTGCCAAGGGTAAACTAAAAAGGAAAACTGAACAAGAATTCTCACTCTCATATCTGATATGTTGAACTTTTAATAGATTTGAGGATTCGAGAAGAGCAACAAAAGGGAAGAAGACTTGTTAGTGATAGATCATGTCTGACTCCAGAACTTGATGACTTCATCTACTTCTACTATTCCACTTTAAGAACCCAACTATTCTCAGGGGATGTCAGCTTCCTGCGACTTGGCAAACCAACAAGGTCATTGAGCACCAGCAGGATAGCTACATAGAAGTTTCTTAGCCAACTAGAAACTTCTGAGAGAGAAACATAATTGGCTGAATTTTATAAACCTAGGCTTCAGGGTGGTCTAGTGGAAAATCAAAGCTAAAGAAAAAGAAGACATGATGTGATCTAGACTTTAAACAAAGAATCTGACAACTTCACTTCAAAAATGGGATCTTGATGAAGAAAACTGAGAATTGGTTGGAAATTTGATGCTTCATGATGGGAAAAGGCACTGATAAGCTGCAAATATTGCCACCTCAATTACCCAATTTTGAGGAGGAAGAAGTGATTACACTTTTGGACCTGTACTGAGCAAAAAACCTTGCAAAACAACTGACCTTGAACATAAGATTTGAGAGAAAAATCTTAATGATTTAAACCAATCTTTTTTGAGAATTTCAATAGACAAAAGTTCTATGGAAGGGAATACAAATATAAGTACTGAGAACTACAAATTAATCAATTCTTATGAATTTAAATTGGCTTTTAAAGAATTGAGAGATAATAGCCCAACAATTAGCTTATAGATATTCCAGATCTGACAAGAAATTGACATATCAGAAATCAAGCAACCAATCAGAAAGCATCAAAAAGAGGAAACTTGCCATAAAGAAACAAGCAAATAAGACCAAAAAACAAAACTTTTTGAAGACGGCAAAAGTCATACACATGTACAGGGACATCCAACAGCAACCTGTAAGGCATTGACCACCTACCATAACACCCCTTACTCAATTCGCAAATTCATCAGTTGGCAATGGGTTGAGGTTAATGTCAATCAACAAACATACTGAGTTTCAGTCATAAGACTAGAAGTAACAGAAAAAACTCAGCCTTAAGCTAGCTGAATAAAACCCAAAAACCTAAAAGAGATGAAGGAGGCCAAAAAACCCCAAGAAAGAAAGAGGAAGACAAAAACAAAGAGAAAAAAGGAAAAGGAACCACAAAAGAAATGGGAGAATCCAGAAATAGAAAGGAGGAAGAAAACAGAGAGATACAAGATGGAGAACCTTGAGAGCATGAGTAACAACTGTAGAGAATTCTATAGGCTTTGAAAAAACTCCCCGCTCAGGGTTAAGAAACCTGTGAAATAATCATTTTAAAGATTCCAGAGACAGAGACACCAAACAGAAATCCTCCCTTTTGCTAAATGAACCTCTCGTTTAATTTAAATGAAACTATTAAAAGCTAAACCTTTTTCTTCAGCAGAAGAAACTATGAAACTATCCATTGACTACTTTGGATGTTGCAAAATCTGAAATATTGGAATCCACACAAGGCATATTCAAATCATGTCAATACACACATATTCTGGTAAATAGCAAATCCCAAAAGCATCAATGCTTAACCTTTAGAATCTTGAGTTTTTGCTAAATCCAAGAGATTGTAAGAAAAGCCATTGTAAGTACAATCAAAGTCACAAAATGATTTAGGGTACATGCAACTGCCAATAGAAACTTTGTCTAGATACATGAAGTTGGAGAAATCAGGGATAACAAAATAAACATAGACATCTATAAACATTGTCAACAAGCATGACCTATGAAGAAAACTGGACAGAAATTAGACTTATGAGACAATCCAAAAAAAGAAAAACAATAAAAGAGGAGGTATGTGTGTTCTGCATATGTACTAGTGTGTTCAATCTCATAGAAAACTGCGGCAACATTATGCATCATACAGACAGACACAAGGTTCATTACTATAATTGTATGTAATAACAAGAGAGCACTAGAATCTATTAAGGTGTTTGGAGTCAAACACAAGAGACAGAAACTGAGAGGCTATCATGGTTATGGAAATGAACACATCAATAAATGAAAAAATCCAGTGATGAATCATGAGGGATGGAATTCCTCTGCATAGAGAGGAATGCATGTGACAAGACGGGAGAATAACAACAAGGGAATGAACTTCGGGCTTCTGAAGCTTACTTTGCAACACAGAATAGAAGGTTTAAGACCCTTCCTCCATACTATAGGAGTGGGTCTACAAGATATGGTCAAACAAAAGCAGGCAAAAAGTCAAATGTGCATTTAAATACAAGAATACAAGCCACTGCATTTGTATGGAAAGAGAAAGCAAGTACAAAACATCAATAAACTACTGTACAGCATCCTGCTGTGTGAAACAAACATAATCTTATCAAACTAATACTTAGCCTTACAAATAAAGCAGGAGAACCTCTGAAAGATTTTCTCACCTGAGGAGGAGCATGAAAGCGAGGTGGATTCTGCACAAGAGCATCCACCATCTTTGTGGGATTTGCTGAGGTGCCAGAGGTGGTGACAACTATTGTACCAGATGATACAGAGCTGACACTTGTAATGGTCGGATCAGCTACTGATGTACCATTGATGGCAGCCAAGCCCCCCATAAGAGCAGAAGGTGCCTCAGCTAATGCTGAACTCCAACCTTCTGCACCAATATTGGCCCCACTGCCTCCTGATCCCACTACCAAACCACGATTCACACCACCAGATGGCAGTCCTGGAGACAAAGTAGAGGACCTAGTCCCATCAAGCCTTGTAGTTGACGGACCTTGCCATAGAGGCCGTGGACTCAAAACAGCCACATGTCCTAAATTTGGCTGCACCACAACCCCAGAAGCACCCCTGTCTTGGGCACCAAGAGATGGAAAATTGCGCTCAAATGCTGCTTTTTGCATACTGCTTGTCAGGCTACCACTAGTTGCCGGTAGCACAGATGGGAGGCCTCCCTGCTCCCCACCAAGCGTCTTCTTCTCACCATTTTCTAGAGCACGGGCTGTTAAAGTCATGGACTGGGAGCGCCGAAGTGGCAGAGGCTCTACTTCATGTCTGACCCCTAAATTTGGCCCTAATCCTGGCCTCCAATATGACAAAGAAGTATCCAAGTGCTGCTGATCTCTTTCTAAATCATCCACAACTCCAAACCCTGAGACCCTATCCCTGTCATGTCCATTGCGGTCTCTGTCCCAATCCCACTCTCGTTGAGCATCCCTGTCTATACGTTCCGTTGCCTCAGAGGTGCGGGACACAGGACTGCGTACAAAATTTGTATAGCCCCTTGAGTATGGATCCCAGTCCTGCAAAGACCGTTCATTTACACTGCCACTTCGTCCACCTCCACCTCTTCGACCTGCAGAATAATAATTGCGATCTGACAGAGCTGAGTAGCTTCGTGGGGAGATGTAATCAGCATTGCTAGCTCCTGTAGTTAACCCATGTGGTTGTACACGTGGCCGTGAGGAGAGCAACACCCCACTTTCATCTGCAAACACAAGAAGTGTTGAATCATGTAACAAAGAGTTTATGCAAATCTGCAGCACAGGAATATGGGGTCCCTGTGAATGAACATTTAGGGTTTAGCAGGGCATAATACTACCAAAAATAAACATTTCTAGAATTCAAGGCACTTCCAATGTTTGTTTAGCTCCTCAGATCAGACAACAGTCACCAATTTAACAACAACAAAGATCTAGGAAGGACGTTTTATTTCAGGATCATAGTCACATTATAGCAGCTGCTGGCAACAAGGAACACTGTATAGTAACATTTCCGGAGTTGAAGACACTTAAATCTTGTTTTTAGGTCCTCAGATCAAACAACAACCACCGAACAGGACATTTAGTGTCACAGAGGAGGATGCTTGCAACAAGGGACATCATTACAGCAAGTAATATAAGGCCACACCCCATTAGACCTTAGGTCGTGACTTGCGAATGTCCAAAACTCACAGTCAAATGATTGAGAGTTTGTGGAATTAGGATTGAGAGGAAACATCAGACTACCTCTTAGCAATACTCCAACAAAGCTGCAGGGCTCAAGCACAGATCCTATTCCTGAGAATAGGGCAGCACGCTAAGAGGAACACAAGATACAGGTTACATGGTTACATGTATCATCTGCCTGCCTCAGGATGTCTGCATGTACATTCTCTACAATTGCTTGAGATGAAAGAACAAGGCAGTGAATAGTTTGCAAAGGCTCAACTAGTTCAGGATTATGACCCACATACAATATCAACCCATATACTTTCACAACAGGAACAGACTTGCTGCTCAGAATTGGACTATGATCTGAAAATTTAAACTTAGCAATGACATCTGCCATGGTGTCAAGAGACCTTGAATCGCCAGAGAATTCAACCAGCTGCAAATGCCAGCTAATCCATGTCCAAGCTTGTTAAACTGACAATCCCAGCACACCTGGCATGTCTTTCAAACAATGAAAGTTTCCCAGGATCCTTGTTTCCTGGAGCTGGTGTTGTTCTCTCAAGAGAAATGAAACCTTCTTACAGTTATGCACATACATAACACACAGCAAAGACATTGGCAGTCTTACTGTTGATTTATTCAGAACCCTAAACACATCTCATCAGGCCTTTTCAGACTAACCACTGGAAACATCAGAAGGATGTTTCATACTGAGTTAACATTACAAAAGATTGTCTACACTGGAAACCAACGCATAGAAGGATGTTTCTGACCAATTTTACACAACTGCAGAATCCATGCACTGGAAACACATTGACCAAAGGATGTTCCCTATGAAGTTAACATGAACAGAGACTCTGTACACTGGAATGCCTGGCACAGAAAGATGTTTCCTATGAAACTAACACATGACTACAGACCCTGTGCCATGGCTGTTCATGCAGAGAAGGATGTTTCCTACCATATTAATACAAAGACAGACTCTTGTCAGACATGGATACAAGGTTTAAGGACTAGAATGATGACAGGCACACTTAACCAAAACCACATGGCACTAGTGATCAATGGTGGTGTTCCAATCTCCAATTACAGAAGATATCAAGGCCCTCTGCATACATTCCCAGCCCCATGTCTTGCACAGTTCCCTGCAGAACAAACACTGACACCTTCTCTGCAGTGTGGCAATAATATCACTGCAGGAAAAGCAGAACCTGGAAAAATAACAATAACACTCCTCTCCAAGACTGAAAAGGAGAAACAGAGAAGAAAACTAACCTTGATGAGCTGAAGAAGGTTGCACGTGATGTGTAGCCCCACCAGCTCCCCTGAGCCATTCTGGCACCAAGGATGGCTCACTTCTATCCATTCCTGCGACTGAACATGATAGGTCTGCTGGTGGGAACCCCAGCCTAACCTGATCCTCGACACCAATTTTCTTCCTGTGTGCTGCGAACTATCTCTGAGGCTTTTTCCCTTCTTCCTCTACACTACCCTACAGCCACCCCACACAGAAAACCAACTCTCCAAAAGGCCCATCATCTTAGAGGAAACTTTTGCGGCAAGACTACATGCTTCTGTTGGCAGAGATCAACACTGTCGAGCACTGAGTAACCAGATGCTTACAATCGTTACGACCCATCTACATAGCAACCTTACATCACACAGCCATTTCCCAACAGCAGGATTCGCTGAACCTGAAACAGTCCTATTATTGCAAGCTTCCTGCATGCTCTGGAAACAAACCCCCCCCCCCCACCCCGCTTCTGTCTGCTTACATAACCTCCTCACTGACAAGATTTTGACAGGACCCTTGCCCACCAAATCATTTCAAAGGCTCCTCCCCCAAACCCAAAACCCACCCACCCTGCACGCACACAACAACGCCTACCACCCCCTCAAACACCAACCCCCTCGTACCGAACTACAGAAGAAGACCCTAAGAATATCGCCATTCCCGCCAAAGAAACTGATAAAGTGGTACTATAACATCCTTCTCTCGATCATCGACGCTCCAACAACCTGCAGCAGCTCACCTTCAACATATGGGGTCTTCTACTCTGGGAACTTTCACTCTCTCGGAAGTCACAAAGACCCCATTACGCGTTTCCATTCATTCTACTATCATCGTCGACCCAAAACCCTGCTCGCTTCTCACCCCCACGCAAAAATCAGCGCTGCCAAGAAACCAGAGAGCGAGCCCTAGAAGCACAACAGTCACCTCCCAAAGGAAAAAAACAGGCTTCTCACGAAATTAGCCCTTTATCGAACCCAATCCAGTTCCCTAGTCCTAAACCGGAAGCTTTTATTGCCAAGTCCGAGTAGAGTGATATGAGGAGGAAGAGGTCTCAGATCGGTCTGCTGCGTTCGCCATCGTAATAAAAAACTCGGCTCCCTCTCTCTGCAATCGCAAACCCTGATCTTCCGCACCCTCAAAACTCTTTGCCCCGCTTTTCAGAAAACCTAAAGCCCTACGAACTGAAGTTTTCGCATATAAACAAAATACAGCCTTCCATTCACCATCAACTCTCTGCAGCAAACCAAATTTCGAGCAACACGCAACCGCGGAAACGGCCAAGACCCTTTTTCAAAAACGTCCCAGAGTCACCACCACCACCACCAACACCCTCCTAAACGCTACTATGAGTCAGTCCCGTATTGCGGGTCAGTCCCTTTTGTTTTTTTCTTATTCCTTTTTTGTTGAGGAAAAAGATGTTTTTCTAAGAAGAAGAGAAATAAAAGATTGTAAGAAGAAGAAGAAGAAGAGAAGGTGAGGATGATGATGATATGTCTTCACCGCGAGTTATGCGCAGAAGGCTACGTGTGTGCGCAGGTATGCGAAGGTGGGGAGGGCGCGGGAGGATCGACCGGTTTCGGAGGGAAGCAAAGACAACGTAAGTATGAGAGAGAGAGAGAGAGATAGGGTTGAGGCCTGCCTCGCATAAGTTTCCGGCCACTGCGACGAACGGAATTCCCGCTGCTCACGAAACTCGTCGCTGTCCGATTTCTTTATTCATCCTTCCGTTGCCCCTCGGACACCACTTTCGTCGATGCGTGCGAAGAGTGCGTGTCCTCGGACGCCACATCTACCTACCTGTAGGGCGCGGGCGGGTATTTCAGGCCGTTCGTAACCGCCGGTTCCGGTTTTAGAACTTGGTCCTGATCAAAGACCCTCCTCCGGTTCCAAAATTTCCATAAAGCGTAAAGAGGGTGTTTCAATTTCTTTTTAGTGGTAGTTGGAGGACACATTATTAGCCTAACTTCCAGTTCCAACTTTTGAATTTTTTCCTAATCAAAGAACCTCAAGTTCCAAAAATTTCATAAAGTGTAAAGATGTGTTTGAATTTCTTTTTAGTGTGGTTAGACACCATATTTAGCATAAAGATGTGTTCAAATTTCTTTTAGTGTAGTTGGAGGATACCTTATTTAATTAATGTAACATAATCTATCAACAAGCATTTCAAAAAATGAAAATGTCCAAACAAGAGCCATCTTGAGCGGTGACTCTAGCAAAGAAGAAACCTAATGCAAGCTCTATCTAACCTAATCAACATAAAAACTCAACGAACTTTCACAATTGTGTAACTACAAAACCAAAAAGTTGACTCACCCAATCAACAAGCAAAGCATTAAAAGCTTGAGTTTGGGTAGATTAGTTTGAGAAAAAAAAAACATGCATGACGATCAACAAAGGAAAAAAAATCAATAGTCAAACTTGCAAAACGAAAAGAGCACGCATGCAATGCTCATAAACTAGGTAGGCTACAAATCAAGCTAGGTAGGAGTAAGTTAATTCAAATTTCATTGATCACGCTGTGTAGTTGATTTGGCATGTGTTTTGGACTAACCTTCATGCATCAATTTTTTTTCACAAAAATTCAAATTTAACACTTAATCAAGTCTTTAGTAAGGGTGCACTCGTGGCTCCTTAATTTGTGAATGCACCTTGAAACATCATCATCACTCCCTTCTTTGCTCAAAAATTTTAATGAAAAGAGTGAAGTGTTAGAAAAGATATTTCCTTTGCAAGAGTGAACCAGTGTCAGCTTACAAAAAACATATCTTTTCTCAGGTACCGATGATATAGAAAAAACAAGTAGCTCATGAGGTACTCAAAGAAGGAGGGGAAGTTGTAATTCTTGACAATAGTTTTTCAATTTATAAGAAACATGCATCTATGTCTGCATCAAAAAATATGAAGATCATTTTGAAAAAAACGTAAAACTATGTGTACACCTTTAAGGAAAAATGTTGTTGTTGTTATGTACATGTTTCCAATGGCAACCACTATCATTTTACTATATGAGAGATGGATACCAAAAAGATGAGTTTCAAGATAACCAAGAATAGTTTTGAAGTTATCTTTCATGTCGTTACAACAACAAATTCCTTTGTGTTGAATGCGGAAGACTAAACTTCCCACTGGATTTACATTTTCCTTTTGCTTTGATTTTAGTGTTCCCTTTATCTCCTTTGAGCTTCTTCTTTTCTTCCTTTTTCCCATTTGCCTTTCCTCTTTCATGTCTCCTTAGCAAGTTTTTTGTGGTTTCTTCTTGCACTTTGTTATCAACACTAAGTGATGTCATGGTTGAATCTTCCTATTTTCTTAGGGATTTTATGATCAAAATTAAATATACAATGTTGATTTTTTATAATTAAAATTAACTTCCAATTAGTTGATGAAGCTAGTGGGGTAATTCCATAGTAAATAGTCCATTTTTTTATGTCACAGGGCAGTTTTTATGGGGTACCTTTAAATTTGGTATAATATGTGTTGAGGTTTGATTGAATTTTTTAAAGGGACTCATTTAAAAAATATAACACTTAAAAACTTAAATTTAAAAAATTGAAAATAAAATGTTATCATTTCATTACAAGGTGGACTTTTCAAGTGATACAAAATGGATGATAATAGTCCATAAAATGTGTAATGGACTTTTATTAATATTAAACATGTTTTAATTGTTGATTTTTTTTACCCTAATATGATTATAAAGTTATTGTAATCCTAAAATAACAGTTTCCAAACAAGTTTAATATTCTAATTTATTAAGATTTTACAAGATTACCATTATTTTAAAAAGTTCATAACTTATTGAAATGGAAAATTTGATAAATGTTGTTTTATAAAAAGTGACACTATTACCCAACATAACATCTGTCAATTATAAAATTTCAAAAAAACTATGTTTTTACTTCCAACTTTTCCCCTAATTGATCAAATCGAACCACATGTCATAATTTGAAAACTTATAAGTTTAGGGTTTATGTATTATTCTTGCCCCATACCTTCAAATGGACTAATTTGCATTCTCAAAACATCAAATATTATCTTTCAAAACCTTGAAGAAAAAACCTATGGATTCTAAAATCTACCACTTTTGGTCCATATTGGCGTGCAATGACCATGTTGACAAAAAGATAACATAACAACATTACTTCACATTTGTTGTCCCATACAAAGGTAGCCTACCTATTTAACCAAAATAATTATTAACCTACCTTCTTATTACTTATTACCTAACCTACTTAGACTCCATGACCAAATTTTTCAAATACATGCCCTTTTTTCTTTTAAAAATTCTTGTGGTACCCATTGGGTATATCACAAGAAAAAAATTAATTAAAAAAATGGAGCAATGCATTCCCAAAATAAGCACCCCCCTCATTTCCCCCAACCCCCCACCTTAATTTTCTTAGTGGATATCACCAAAAAATAAAAAATAAAAAATTGCCAATGTTTTATGCAATGTCACACCCTTGAAGCATGGAAAACAATTATCAATGTTCTGGGCAATGTAACACCTTTGGAACATGGCATTTTAGAAATAAGTGCCCTTTGATTTGAAAATGCCTTGCTACTCAATGATATCCTTAATAAAAATAGTCTCTAATTCCAATTATTGAATATTTTCATAATAAAATAACCTCTAATTATCATTCTTTTAATGTATTGTGCAATTGTTTATTTTTTTTCACTATGAAAAATTGTGTCCATGAAAACTTTACTACCTTGCAATTAGGTGTCCAATGCAACTTTAATACAATTAATATGCAACTATGCTACATTCGTCTCATGTAAATATAAGGTATTTTTAAACAAATTGTTATGTTACAAATCCACAAGTTCTATGATAATCACATATTACTCACAAAATGGAATTACATATAATTTGAACACACCTTATATATTGTAGTACCTCTACCATTTCGACAACAAATTGTTGAATATTTAATTAAATTTGGAATCTTAACTTCAAATGTTGATTTTCTAATTCTGAAATTTTGGACAGATAATGATTATAACAAATAATAAACAAGGTCTTGTCATTGTTGTGGAACAGTCTAATGTGTCTAGAATGTTTTAGATTTAAATCACTGTCGTGGGAGGTCTACAGATTAAAACCTAATAGTTGAACTTTTTGATCCTTCACAACTAATGTATAATTAAGTATCCACACAAATTTCAAATTTGCACGAGATATGCAAAAACATGTGACACATGGTTGTAGTTTTTAATAAATCCTAAAACTTACATTTGTAGTTACTATGCACTTGTGCCTAATGTTAAAAAATAGTATATAAAGGATGAATAAAGATATGATTTTTATAAAAAAATTAAGCTTGTTGTTTTCTTGTGAGACAATTAAAAAACATGATCTTTTTTGTATTTTGGTTTTTAGTTCCAAAAAAAATCCAAGTTTTAAAAAATAAAAATTTCATTTGAATGAAAACATTTGATTTTTTGTTGTTCATTTCCTTGTCTAATGCAAATATATATATTAATTAAAAGCATCAAAGTCTTATTTTTTATGATTGTGTGAAATTATAAAAACTTTTAGTTTTTACTTGTAATGAGTAGAAATATTCAACTTCGACACTAATGTTATCTTGTGCATTTGCAATATTATTCATCATACATGTGGGGAACAAGCATGCAAAAGTAGGCCAAACAAATATCCCTCGACATTATAACCCTTTTTTTTGACATAAAAGTAAGAAAGTAAATTGAAAACCTCTTCAAAGATGGTTATGGAACCATCATGCACTTCATTAAGTTCATAATAAATTAAATGCCAAGTTTCAAAAAAAATGGTGTTAGAAAAATATGTAATAAGTAGGTTTTTAATTAGTTGTTAAAACTTACCTTTTAGTTAAAAATTTAGCAAACTAAGGCCTTTACTATGCAAAACTTTAAAGTTGCCATCAACTTGAAGTTACCAAAAATCTATTTGAAGTATTATGTTCATCTACTTCAAATCAATTTGGGACACTTGTTTATATTTATTTGCATTTTCAAATTTTTACTTAATTAAGAATAGAAAACAAATTATTATTATATTAAAGTCAAAAAACATCTTCATATTGATCATTAAATGAAAAAATACTTTAAAAAAAAATACTTTATGGTTACTTTCAATTTAAAAAAACAGGGATCACAAATCGCCTTACTTTAACATGTTTGCACCCTATGCATACAAATATTATATTACTAGGTTGTTAGTTTATATGCAACTAAAATGAATTATTAATTATGAACTTTGATGATGCAAGTCCCAAGGCATCCAAGTTTAATAGACGTATATGTTATTAAAACAACAAAAACCAAAATAAGTTTACATTTACATGTGAGGAAATTCTAATTCAATGCCCTCCAATTTTGCTTATGACACCATACTTTGAATTGAAACAATTGTTTATAAAATGTAAAGCTTGTAGTTTAATTGTTATAAGTTCATGCCATGTGTTGTTTATATTGCATTTTAATGATAAGTTAATAATGATGATGTATGTACTTGTTAGTTACATTATAATTGCACAATACTCCTACTTAGATTTTGAATATGAATATTAAATTATTTTTCACATTGCAATGAGGTTATTTTTACATTGCAAATGTGCAAGCATCATTCCACATTTAACAATTATTAAATAAGATACATATTAGAAGAAAGAATCGAGGAATGTTAAAAATGTTCCTATGAATATTATATTTTTCTAACTTTAAATATTAATACACACAATTATTGGAGCAAAATTTTTGTTATTATTTATGCAATGGACTTACATAATGAGTTTCACAATGTAAAATAATTATTGTCAATTCCAATAAGTGAAAATTAATTTGTTGTTGGTTAAAGGTGATGGTTCTTTAATATCATTATTATTTATGATCTTTTTCATGTTCATCATTTTTCACTAAATCCTTGTCCTTTGTTGGCCCTACCTTGTAAGGTAGGGTTACTACATTGAGAATCATTATAGAATATAATAACTTCAAGGAATTTTACCCCCTAGAAACTAGGTGAGATGATTCATCCTAATTTGGTTGGAAAAAAATTCACATTCATCTTTTGACATTTTGTTTTCTCCTCAACCTTCTCAAATGTGCACCTAGCCCTGCGCAACTTTATCACCAATCCATAACCCACAAAATTAAATATGAAACTATATTCTCCAAAAATGGTCATGGCACACATCATATGCAAAATTCATGTAATTTTTTCAAAATGTGACAATGTGATTAAAAACATTCAAATACACATTTCTTCTTTATTTGATTTGAAATTTTGCACAAATGTGAAAATAAATATGAAAAGGGAATATATAATCACTTTTTTTTTTTGAAAAAAAATCATTAGACTTCCAAAAAATTGAAAGTCATGTTTATTGGTTTTGGTTTAGTAATTTTTTTTTAAATGTTTAAATTGGTTCCTAGAATATGTCCTCATTTAATATGAAATTCCTTTTGGGTTCTTCATAACTAATGTGATGTAACAAAAATATCATGACAATTTTTCTTTTACAACATGATGATGTACATTAGAATATATTTATTTATTAATTTTCCTTAGTTATGACCAATTTATCATATAATATTGATTGTTGATATTAAATTAATGGCAAGGCCATTGTCTATAACACACCTTGTTTTTTATGTTTGCATTTTTCGTCCTTGAATATTTTCATGATAATTGTGTTTTCTTGATCAATTATGACCCCTCCCATTTCTATTTTTTTTGTTGACTAGAGAGTGCAACAACAATCAAAATTTGTTTTTTTGAACTTCATTTATTTACATAAGGAATCATTCCTTAAGGGATTGTCATCTTCTTTCGATATCCCCCCTCCTTTTCTATTATTACTCTTTATTGGATCATTTTCTTTTAAGAACCCCTTTTGTTTTTGTAATTATTTTTTCTCATTATATTTCTAAAATAGCTTTGTTACAACAAAAGATTATCCTTGTATGCCAAGTGAAATCACTAGATTTTGAATGAATTCATTGGTTTGAGTTAATAGGACCTAGTGGGGATGTAATGAATTCATTGGTCTAATGAACAAGACCTAGTGGGGATGCAATAAATTCACTAATTTAGTGAATAAAAACTAGTGAATTGCACCCACATTTTGTAGTAATGCATCCCCCTTTGATCATTCACTACAAGAAATCATAATTTTTAAAAATATTCCACTTTGAACTAAAATTTCCACATTGACCACAAGGGATATTCATTTTAACTTGAGGCTTGGGGCATGAAAAACACATGGTTTTTTTAAATGATAATTTTTCTTGAAGTGACCTTTTTCAAATGTCAATATTAACATACAATAAAAAAGGACTAAATCGAAAATGGTCAAGGCTTAGTCAAATTGGCCATACCTACCAAGAAATGTCAAATTTAGCCTACCTTTTTATAAAACATTTATTCAATGGTCTCTTTCAAATTTTTTAAATTATAGTTTTTTAAAATTTCAATGAATAATGATGAAACTAAAAACACAATAATATTATTGTCACCAAATAGATAATAGATAATGTTGAATTTGAAATAGGAATAAATATGGTATAGTATAAAACATGGTTTGTGCAAAACACCATTGGCAAGGAACTTACAAAGGTCAGCGACCATTTCATATCACAAGAAAAAATCTTGGTTTTTTCCACTACCACCCATTGCAACTACTTGTCCAATTTTACCACTATTTGATTTATTACCATTGTGCACAAATAACAAGTAAAATTGTTTGCTTGTTATTTGTGCATAATTTCCATAGTGAAACCAATGATTACCTTGTTCATTACCACTTAATTTTTTCCTCCGTGTTGAATTTTATAATAATGGAAAAAAATTTGACATGGAAAATATTTCAACCCTAGACTCCTTGCACAAGTAGTAATATTGTTTAGTAGTCATTCTTTTAACAACTTTTCAACTATTAACATCTAGCATAAGTTGAATCAAGGTTTGATAACAAGTGGATAATGTTATTCATAAATTGCACCTTACACTTACACAAGAATTCACTTCTTCTTTTTGATAATTTCAAATTGTTGATGTGGAAATTAAAGTAACATTTAACTTCATTTACACATTGCACTATAATGGTTAGTGTTTTTTTTACATCTTTTCAACTATCAACATGATACATGAATTGAATTGAATATTTGTATCATGTTGAAACCATTGTTCATAGGTTGCATTTTACACCTATCATAATTTAATAAAACACATGCAATAACTTATAATTAGATTTCACATCTTTTGAATTATTAACATTTGCACATGAGTTAAATCATTCATTTTGAATGTGGTAAATCCATTATTATCTAATTGCATTTTGCACTCACCATAATTTTTTTAAATGAATGTATATAAACTTGTTATGTTTCACATTAAAATTTGAATTAAAGATTAAGTCAAAATGTTCATATATATAAAGTATAGGGTCCATGTAAACCTTTATATTTAAAATTTTTATTTTCAAACTTGTACATTTATATAAATTTAAAATTATGTTTTTCCCTTGGTTTGTTCATCATTGGACAAGTTTTTTATTACAAATGTTCATGATGCCACAATAACAAAACTTTTTTTAAAAATCCTTGTACTATTTCTCCATTTTATCTCTTAATGTATGAGAAATATAAATCTTAGCTATATATATATAATTTGGATATATTATTATTTTTATTGTTACCATGATTTAACATTTTTTTGTTTTGTTACAAATTTATGTCTAAGTATTTAGAGATGAAAAATTTTAATTATTTAAAAAAATTAAAACGTCAAAAATGGTAATCTCATAATAATGACATCAATGAATTATTATTATTATTATTTTCAATTTCGTGGTGTTGTTCAAATGACAATCATTGATAAAAAGATTTAATTATGTTTTGGTTATAGACAATATATTAAAATAGTAGTTTGTTAAAATTCTTCTATATTTTGGCTACAAATCTTAGAACCTATTATAAAATTTTAACTTATATACATTTCATGTTGGTGTAAGTTTAAAATAAGTTTGATGTTGGAATTATTTATGGTTTTAACATTGAAATTATTAATCATTATTCATTATGAATAATCTTTTTTTTCTTTCAAATTTGTGATCTCAAAGTTTTAACAGAAATTCATTGAACTTGCGTTATTTTCATAGGGGGTCATTAAGTGTTGGAGTTCTAAACCATGTGCATCAAACAAGACATTTTTTGGAGTGTATTTTATATTTGTTGAACCTATTGTTTCTCGTCTTATTATTACCTTTTAAAAACTATATACAAAATATTTAAACCGATATATATTATTAATATATTTTAATTATTTCATAATATATATTAATTATAAATATATCTTTGAATAAATAATACCTTTTACCCAATAGCTAATATATAACACCTTCTATTTTCACTCATATATATATATATATATATATATATATATATTAATGAACAAACCCCCCTCAAAAAAATTCCTTGAAATTTCATTATTCTAAATTTTCCCTAAAAAGAACTGTAACCAAAAATGGAGGGACACCAGAGAGACGCAGAACAATCATGGCGGCCAGCAACCTCTCTCCTCCCTCGCGTGCTCTGACTGATCAAGCACAATGGCACCTTACGGCCAGAACACAACAGGACAGATAACCTTCCTTTGTCTCCAAGCTTGAATTCATAACCTAGCTACATGAGCAATCCTCTGAGCTTTCTCACACTTAGCTCACACTAACTTGACTCAGACAAGCAGAAAATCAAGTGCCAGCATTCCATGGCTTAGATTTCAGAGAAACAATTCCGACAGCACAAGCATTGTTCTTCTTCCAAAATTTCTATCCGCAGTCCTCTTCATTCTAACTTTCTAATTAGCTCTACCAAAATACAGAAGCTAGAGGTCATCGGTCGCTAATAGCAGCGGAAGAAGAGCGACACTACTCCATTCTCCTAGCTCTTGCTAATCTCTCTGCCAAAAACTAAAAACTCAGAACTTCCCCTTTTTTCCCCACTCAAGACTGTCCCCCTTTTTTTTTTTTAATCGAGCTTGCCTCTTCA
>Ga0209611_10002817_pt1 | contig 30453 bp, 22 predicted proteins | sample S1TSphgellanicum_3_FD_187693 | JGI IMG/M metagenome (GOLD analysis project Ga0209611, IMG submission 187693) | Host-associated microbial communities from peat moss isolated from Minnesota, USA - S1T2_Fc - Sphagnum magellanicum MG (SPAdes) (version 2) | ecosystem: Host-associated > Plants > Peat...
TTGTTTCTCCTGCTGGGATCTCACAAACAGTAGCCCTTTCGTGCCCTGCGAGCAGGACCTTGGGAAAGCTCTGGATCAGCAAGGGTGCACCCACTTGGCTTGAGACTGTTTGGAGTTATGATGTGAAGCTATTGATTATTGAATCATTTTCTCAATGAAAATTAAATAAAATGAAAACTGAAAACTGTATTGGAAATTGGGGGTGTTCTCGATGATGTTGTTGGAAAGCCCTTAGCGGATCAGATTTAATATAGTTTATTTCACAATTTTCAGAGCTAAAGTGTGAAAGATTTTGAGATTTGGGACCGGAATTTCAAACAAATCGCAAAAATTGGGTTTGGAAGGAAAAAATAGTTGATCCCTCAATGCGTTCACGTGGCCGAATTAAAAAATAAATAAAATTCTGAAAACGTGAAAAATAAAGAATGTGTTCACACTTGGGCCAACAGCACTAGTCATATTTATTACACTCTTCTCTGGCAAGTGTAAGGCTTTGGTATGCAAATCCACAGGCCCAAACCAGCGAGAGAGAGAGAGAGAGAGAGAGAGAGCGCGAGAGAAGAGACACAGAAGAGGAGCTCAGGGTTTTGACGACTTGGAGAACCCAGCAGCTGCAGCTGATCATCATGTCTAGCGTCTTCCACCTGATTTCCATAGGTTGTTGTTGCATCCGCTGGCCTTCACATGTACCCAGCTAGCTGCTTAGAACTTCTGTCCAGTTTCATCATCCTGTTCAGAGTTTCTAAGCTGAAGCTGATCCTAGCTCGTAGCTGACGTTGCAAGGTTTCTTTGTGGTGCAGGTCCATCGCATTATTGTGAGAAGGTATAGCAGCTTGCTTACCCATCAAGCTCTTTCCATCAGCTTCTCGTGTCTTCTAGGGTTTTCCATTGGCTCGTTGTGAGTTTGATTCTGTCGTTGGCAAAAGGAAGCACTGAGATCTGGAGCTCAGCTGAGAGAGAGAGAGAGAGAGAGAGAGAGAGAGAGAGAGAGAGAGAGAGAGAGAGAGAGAGAAAGGTTTGAGATAGAGAGTACAACAGATACTGAAACGAGTGTGTGAGTTCACTGGGAGTTTTCATGCCTGCAGGCAAGATGGGCACTGGAAAGAGCTGGGGTGATCTTCCAGGAGACGAAGCATATGGTGATTTTTCACATATTTTACACAAGGTGCACATGCCAGAAATCTCTTGCAGAACTAGTCTCTCGAGTGTTCCATCATGACTTGCCTGCATTCTTTGTTTCATGATCTTTGTTGCAAGCTTGTCTCTCCACACTGATCAGGCTTGCAACAGATCATCAGTGTAATAATCTCTTAGCTCTTCACAAGTCAAAAGAGCTATGAGAGTCCTCTCCTCCTTCAGGATCAGTGACGATATGAAGAAACATCAGAAGCTTGTCAGAAGTGCACAAAGAATCAGATGCAAAAGCACAGCTACGGCTTTTTCTTGAAAAAACTATTTTCCCCCTCAGTACTGCAGCTTTATTGTGATGGTCTTGGATTCTGAAGAAACATCAGAAGCTTGTTAGAAGCACAAGAAGAATCAGATGCAAAAGTGAAGCTATTTCTATGAAGAAGACCAAAGAGTGCATTGTCTAATTTTACTCATTGCATTGTTACTACTACTTGCATTCTATAATAAACTAGAAAGTAAATGCACATGTTGTATGTACCTGCATCAATTGTAAATTAGGCATCAATTCTAGATGATTTGCACATGAGAAGTAGAAGATGATGCACAATGGTGATGCTGTGTGATCATGCGACTCATGAAAAACTTTGTCTAGGGGTCTGGGAGGAGGAACGAGTTGTCCGAAGCTGGTGATGCAGGGAGCTGGGGAGGATCAGCAGCTGGAGGGCAGTACAGGAGACAGAATTGTGCTGCAAGAATCAACAGACATTCTGAAATTTGCTGATAAAAACATTGCAGACAAACATGATCGCCTCTACCCTGACGATCCTGAATTGCTGAAGCTTGTTGAGTCTTGGGGTGAGTTGGATGAAACCCTAAAACCATCTGCTCACAAGCTGCTTGAACATGAAGCTTGATGTCATGTCTCATGGGGGGCAGCTTGGGGTAATCTGTTGGTGTGGTGGCACTGTGATTTTTTTGTTTTGAAAAATCTGGAGCAAAAATTGAAAGCACAAAACCTGCTCACATGAAGCTTTCATGAAGCTTGATGTCATGTCTCATGGGGGCTTGCCGGGGCTCTCTGTTGGTGTGTCATGGTGGTGTAATTGTCTTGTTTCGAGAAATTCTAGAGCACCAATATTCCAGTTGATGGGATGTTGTTGGTGTGGAGATATATATGGCAGAGTCAAAATTCGGGAAGAACTTGGGTCCAAATGTGCGGCGTTGGGCTTACAGTTACCTTCTCTATGACAAATCAAGCTACCGTCTGATGACTCAAGGAGCATCAATAACAGAGCGGATATTTGCATGGATTCTCATGCCTCTCATTCGACTACTTTGTGGCAAAAACTTGAAACTCGATAGACCTGGAACAAGAGAAAGGTCCCTTGCAGTGGTGGAATCCATTTTCAAGGAGGTATGAAAGTTTTCCCTCCTCCAAGATATAGACTTTTGATCTCTTAAAATCCATTGAAATGTGTTCTTGTGCTGGAAGGGTTATTGATGATGATGATGATTGTCTGACACTTCGTGAGCAAAAGGACTCTCGTAAGGGTTATGACTGCACTTATTGTCATGTTATCTTCAAATTTCTCTGCAAATTTCAAAGCTACTATGGGCAGGTTTGTGCTGGAATTCAATTTCCTTTCATTTCTCTTGCTGGACAAGCTTCTTCATATGTATTTTACCTGGGTAGAAGAAGTACTTGAGGATTCTTCTTCTGTCAAGCCCACTAGAGCTCTCTCTCTAATCTCTATTGTGGGTGATTGCTTGGGTGGGAGCTTTTGAGCAGGTGGATGAGTCACTTGCTAATGGTCATGCATTCATATGTGGAGACAGATTTACAGCTGCAGACCTCACTTTTGCTGCACTTGGTGGGCCAATGGTCGTTCCTCCAGAGTATGTCATGTGTTTCTTTTTTCTTTGCAGCACTTCATTTCAGTCACCATCTTGTATTCATTCCCACCATGCACCAATACCATGAGTTTGTTGGCAACTCATGTACATGCTTGCTTGCACAAGGCAAAAAATCTGTATGACTGTAAAGCAAAATTTGTTGTGTGCAAAATCTGTATCATGAAGTAGTAGTAGCTATGAATGTAAACCCATTCTTTGTTTGCCCTACTCCTGAACCCTAAACCCTAAACCATGTTGCGGGACAATGCCCTCTGTGTAGCTGAGCTTTCGGATTATTCGGGGTCATGGGATTGTGAAGGTATGGTGCATGGGCACCTTCTATCGAGGAATGCCCCAAAGAAATGGCTTCAACAATGCTGCATCTCAGAGATACTGCTGCTGGCAAAGTGAGTTCCTGAAAGTCTGATATTGTAACTGGATTCAATGTTGAGCCACATAATATTCTCTTTGGGTAAACTTGCAATTGTGTCAAGCTGCAATGATGTTGCACTATCATTCTTAATTTGTTGCTTCAGTTGGGACTGCAAAAGACATGTACATATGCAGTTGCATGTGTACTACTGGTCTTTGCAGTTTGAAGGTGTAGGGTAAAGCCCCAGGGTGGGTGCATGCCCCAGGGTGGGCCTATGATGAGGCAATAGCCAAGTCCATTTTGGGAATATACTCCCTCCCACCCATGGGCTTTACCTGTTGTAAGCACAAGGTGAATGTCCTGATGTTTAGGCAGATCACAAGGTGTAGGAAGGGGAGGGTTCTTACACCTACTCAATAGTGGGAGGGAAATTCATGAATATAAGATGCCCTCCAAAAACACCAGGAAATTTTCTCCGAGTGCTTTACGAAACTCACAATCTAAGATGGGTTGGTTGGGGGTGGGTGTTGCTTGCAGCACATTCTAAAGATGTATGAGACAGAGCGAGACAAGGTTGTATACAAGCAGTCCCAAAATCATTAGCAAATGCATTATTTATTATTCAAGGTCATGAGGTTATGACCACACTTATTGTCATGTTACCCTTCCAAGTGTTTGTTGTGGAGATTTCTTGGCAACTGATCTTATAAGATGTGCTTTTGTGGAAGATTACATATATATATCTGATTACTGCAGTAAGATTAGAAATCCATTAGCATCAAGTTCCATGAAAAAGGTGGGTACAATAATCCTGGATACTAAAGAGAGAATTTGTCACTTGGCAACCTATCCTGTAAAAGCCTCGTCCTTCCACCTCACACTACCTATGTAAGTGGGTGGGCATCATAGGTAAGTGGGTAGGGTATGTAAGTAGGTGCTTGGTGGCTATTAGGGAGGCAGATACATGTGGATGATTTGTACATAGCTAACAATGGACCTTCCCCTAGAAGGCTCTTCCCTCTGAACCTGCCCTTCATGTAGACGTCAAACCTTTGAGTGGGGTGCATTGCTTTCAAGCTGTGTCTGAATGCAAGGCGTCATAATTGTAGACTAATTGATTTTGGGAGACACTGGACACAACACGCCCCGTGGAGCTCTCTGTCCAGGCCTATTTTTGAAGCACTGCATGGTTCTATTTGTTCTGTACAGTTTGTGCTCCCCTGCCTCACAAAATTAAAACTTGTTCTGACAAAACAGTTTATTTTTATTTTTATGTCCTGCCATCACCTGGATTCTTTCCACGCACTGCAGGGAGACCACTGACAGTTCAAACCAGTAGCCGACTTTGCAGCAGTTGCTAAGTGGAGGTGTTTCCTTTTTATTTCTTTTTGGGCAGAACATAAGACAAAACCTTTGCAGAACCATGCACTGCCATGGACTGTCACCTGCTCAGTGTGCTGGACAGAGCTTGATGGTGGGTATTTAGCATTTTTCACGGATCTTGAATTAGTGCAGACCAGGCTGGTTGAAAGTTGAAACCTGTGTTGCTTCCAGCATCATCCAGTTGACTTGGTTAGGTACTTGGTTTGATACCTGTTTTGGAAGGTCTTCCATCAACAAATTCCAAGTGTTGCTGTTGCAGCCGCTCTTCTGTAGTGCAAGAATTTCACCTAAGATGGAGTGAACTGAAAGTTTTTTCTAAATTGAATGAAAATTGGCATGCAATAAATCTCTCTTCAAATTGGTCAATAATCGTTCTTGCTACGAAGGAATAAAATCACCTCCTCTATGTGAAAAGATTGAAGACCTAAGGGTAGAGCTTCTCGATCCTTGATATTGGGATTAGCATGAAAGTTCCAAAATTTGTCTACTTAGATGGAAGTCTTTTTTGGTACAAGAGCATATTCATGTTATATTCTGAAATTGCAAGAGAATTTCATTGATTCCATGAGAAACAATCCTTTTCGGGATATTGGTAAAACAAGAGTTGCATAACAAAAATTTCAAACTCTGCATATCTTGCAACAAATAACACATTTTGTTACTGTTTTGTTTGATGGAAGACCATGTGGTGTGTACAACAACCACTCTACTGTAATGGACCTTGTCCTAAATCTCTCTACATGTGGAAGCAAATGGCCTGAGAAAGTCTATGATCCAAGATACTACCATGTGAGGGTGCCACCCAAAGGCCTAAAGGCAAATAATGCTTTGTTGAATATGTCAGCTCTCCTAAATTGTGCATTGTAATAAACCTTTTTTTCTGGACCAATTTCCTTTGTAGTGTAGAAAAAGCAATTTGCATTGAACATGTTTTTGTTGGCCTTCTCTACCAAGGCAATGATATTGTTGTGTTTAAATTCATTATAGATTATAGTAGCTTAAGGGATTTTGGCACCTAGGTAATAGGTCTACTTTTATATGAGGATTTTTGAAAGATGATATTTTGGCTTGTGTCGAAACTTGAGATTAGTTATAGAGTTATAATATTTTGAAGGATTTTGGCTTCTTTTAGAGGATATTTTGAAGACTATATAAAACAGATTTCTCTGTTGCAAGATTCCTTTTTTAATTACAAAAAAGTTTGCCAGAATTTGATGGAAATTTTTTATTTTTTATTTTTGCCTCAATTTGCCATATTTCCGCATTAAGTCATAGCTTGTTGCCATAAATAGCTGGTTTCTTGACTTTTACTACTTACCATGCCAAACCTGGCTAAGACTTTTTGTGGATAGTCATCAACCCACTTACCTTACCTCACAAAATTACGGGAAAAAAAAATCCCCTTTTAGGGACATATCGAAATTTTGTCCCTATTAGTACCTTAAATGAATGACAATATGAACAAATGGGATATATTAAAAACCTGGGTTGAGAATCACAATATATCTTCAAAAATTAATATTTAAAAAAATATTTCTGGCTCGAAACTGGGGTGTTGATGAGCAAATTCTTTTTTGCTCGACTCGTAACCATCCACATGCATCTACCTACCAGGTAGCCACCGAGTGTCTTATGTATTAACCTACCTATGCAGTAACCACTTACATTCCTTACCAACTTAACTATGGCACTTATTACCCACTTACATTGGTAGTTGATAATTTTCCAAAAATTCAACAAAATGAAAAATAATATAATTTATGCAGAAGCCGCCCATGTACTATGGTAATGCTTACTTGTTTAATTCATCAAAACTTGAACTTCCATTGCAATAGTAAACACTAATGAATTTTTTAAAAAGTGTAGTTGAATGGTTCAAAATTAGGTCAAGATTGAGTCCACTCAAATGAAAACTTGACACTACCTACTGGACTTAGTCAGGGTGATCCAAAACTCTTCCCTCTTCCCTATGCCATAAGGGGACCTACAGGCTCTTTACAGATCAGGTGTGATAGGAAAAAAACAAATGATTTTTTCCAACCAAAAAAAAAATGTGGCTTTTTGCAACCAAAATTTTGGGAAAATTTTGGATTTTTTTTTTCCTTAGTAGACTTGTGAATGGGTTTTCTCTTAAAAATTTATTTCCCCAATTTTCTTATATAAAATTAATTTTATAAATAAATAAATAAATAATAGATTTATTTAAAAAAAACTCCTTGTTGGGATCCATCATAACATTGTTGTACATGCTTATGCACAAAACACTAGTGTTCTTTTTTTCAATTTTCCGATGCAGCGTGACCTTTTAGTGATCATCACAAAAAGGGTAAAACACAAAGGAATTCATGGCATTGACAATTCCCCGTCTATGATCGTCCCCTTGAACACACTCTAGTTGGACCCGTTACCATATGTTGGAATGACATCTTGCCCTACTGAGGTCAATGTGTTCCTATGTGGAATAGGCCCTACTGGGCCGTTCCATCATAAATATAAATAATTAAACGGGTGATGTTTTCATTATTTCCGTCACTTATTTATTATATACATTTTACATACAAGGAGTTGTGGAGTGTGACATTTATCATGTAAAACACTTTGAGAAATGTGCTAATGTATTTGGAGGGCACCTTATATCTATGAAGTATACTAATGTAGCTTCAAGTGTGAATAGCGCTATGTAATTGTTCCAAAGTGAGAGTGTGAACAACACCTTGATATAGAGCCCAATTGTGAATTTAAAAAAAAAAAAAAAAAAAAAAAACACTAATTTCCAGTTTCAAATATTACTGAAAGATCAATGTTTTCCCCCATAATTAGGTTTAAAATTTCTGAAAGGCTATGGTTTGACAAAACAAAACAAACTACCTTCCTTCATAAATAGATATCCTTCCAAGGGAAGAAAGAGTTAGGGTTACTACACTTTGTGTAGGTGTAAGATCCATCCCAGTCTTAAGAGGGCTGAGTTCTGTAAGAACCCTCACTCACTCTCCTCCACCTCTTGAACTTTGTCTCAAGCTTTACCTTGGAGAAAGCCAAGAGGTGTGGGGGCATTCTATTCCCAAAATGATGGGCTTTAAGACAAGGGTGTTATCTAAGTAAGCCGAATTTTGGGAATGCCCATGGTGCTTTAGGGTACACACATCACCCCGTATGCAGATGTGTGGGACCGAAGACCTTTTCTCCTATTTCATGGATTATGACAAAGTTGTCCCCAAGTTGTCCAAGTCTTTGCTCCAGGATCCACACTCACCCCAAAGAGCAAGAAATCTTCTCTTTTTTTTTCCATCCGTGGTTTGGGTATAAGTGTGGAACATAATGGGACCCATCCCCCACCCCCCTCATTGGTGTATTGATGTCTCACCAACTCAAATGTGGAAAGGACTACTTACTAGACTGGAAGCCTGGTTCAAATCCTTTTTAGGGGCTTATTATATATTTCTATGCTTCACAAATAGAAAAAGAAATCCATTGCATTTGTTTTTTTTTTTTTTTTTTGCTTCACAAATAGACAAAGAAATCCATTGGCTTTTTTTTTAATTATTTTTTTGGCACAAATAGACAAATAAATCCATTGGCTTTTTTTAAAATTATTTTTTGGCACAAATAGACAAATAAATCCATTGGTTTTTTTTAAAATTATTTTTTGGCACAAATAGACAAATAAATCCATTGGCTTATCCTATTTTTCTATGCTTCCTCTGTTCACACTTAGTGTTACGTAGGGATTTATTACATCCATGGCCATCCGGGATGGGGTGCACCTTCTTTTTCTTCTTTTTGGATGGTTTTACAAATTTCATTTTGCTAATATTAAAATTTGGTACATGGATGAAAGGTGCATAACTAACTTCCCACAACAAACTCCAAAAAGGCCCTCCTTTTTATTGTATAATAAACATCTTACAACAAATATTTGGCGACAGAAGAAAATGCCATGAAATGCGCCTACAATATGATGTAGTTGGATCAGATTACCATTAGTAGCACAATCTTGCAAAGAGACAACCAAATCCTATAAAACTTAGGTGAATGCAAAGGGGTGCATTACCTTAATTTTTAGGCATTGTTTTCATAGGGTGAGGGACTATTGTTTCCGGGCATTGGTGATGGTTTTTGCATCAAATTGCCCGGTTTACACTGAGGTGGTTTGAGTGACATTTTAGTCATGTTCACATTAAGTTGGTCATGGTTAGGGTTAGGGCTTCTTTTCAAGCATTCCCATAGGTATTTAGTTCAGAAACATTTACCCCAAATGTGCAAAAGGAAACTTTGTCCTTGTGTGGTCAATAACCACCTAGCCCAAAGACTAGAACAAAGTTTCAGCTTTAAGATATGGTGTGAAAAGCTCCAACTTATATTGTTTACTAACCAGATCTTTGGGGAGATCTCTTTTTGAATGGACTCTTTGGGGTTGAGCATGACCAAACACTCGTCATGGCAAGTCCATGCGGAGCTCAACACACTTTCTCAATGAGTGAAAATCTCCATTTCCGTGAACAACAACAACATAATTCCTCACTTTGAGATGTATCATGTTAAAGAGTAAAAGAGACAACATCCCAAGCATGAATGATGGAACAATTTATCACTCTTCACAAAACAAAAGACCTTTTCCTTTAGTTATTTTGCAATCCTTTGTACTCCACCATTTGTTTGTTGTCTAAATTCCACATATAAAAGTTCTTCATAAGCATTTCAATGGTTTTCATGTCATTTTGGTTTTGGAACAAAGAAACAAAAATTCATTGTTGGTATTGAGGAAAATTCTATATGATGCATGCCATCATATGGGTCACACATGGCTAGTAAGTCGAGATGCCATTGAAAACCTTGAAAGGCCCTTGAGTGCGTCAATACAAGTTTTATCAAGCCTAATCTTCATCATTGTGTTCCCAATGTACCTCTTCCCATGTGTTATGTTGCATGCTTTATTTTTCATAGGTTTCCTTAATGTTGAAATCCTAGTGCAAATATTTCACTTGACCACATGGACCTATAATTTAGTTCACCTTACAACCAAACCTTTTTTGGAAATTTGTAAATCTAAAGTGAACCTTAAAATTTGGATGATGTGGTGTCATTCACTTTCATAGGTCTGTTCATTGGTATTTGATTCTCACCAACCTTATAAGGTGAACCTAAGGATATGAATGTCTAATTGATTGATAGATGAAATAAATTGACATTTAGTTGGATTTTCAATATAAATATTAATTATCATTGATTTAAATAAATAAATAAATAAAATGATTAAGAAGGATTGATAACTAGGTCTAAATTATTCATAAAGGAAAATACAACCCACTTAGGGGAATTGAATTTGAAATCCTTTCAAACCAAATACCCTAGTACCTTAGCCAATTCAACACCAATTCTATTATTTTCAGAAGTGTTGAAATTTTCAAAAAATATTTCTTTTACCAGAAACTTTTTTTTTTTGGAAGGAAAATAAAGAATGTGATGAAAATTTTGAGGATATACTTTTTGTCAAAATGAAATCCTCAAAATTAATTCATTATTCAAGAGTGGAAGTGGTCAAGATAATATGGTACTAATCGATGCCCTCTTACATTAATGTATCCTTATTAGTATATTTTTCTTTCATAAGGGAATAGGTATGCCACTTAACCACACATGTGGCTTCAAACATATGTATATGATAAAAAAGTGCTTGTTATGTACCTATGTATGCTATTCATACTTCATACCTACCTCTTCCAAGGCTATAACTACCTCCCTCCATTTACCCTGCACAATCTACATGGCCATCAAAGATTTAACATATTGAGAATCATATGGGAACCATATATGGGAACATACAAAAAGAAAAATAAAATAAAGAGGGTTTTGCTCACTTTTGAACTTGCCCAAAAGGCAAGGGCATTACACTCGTAATAATAAATAATAATTTTTGTAAATATGCACATAAAATTTCAAAATTTGTTCCCAATATCATACCCTTCATACTTCAAGTCCTTTTTTGAAGTAAAAAATGGTAAGAAATTCAACACCACAAAGGTGCAAATTGAGGCGCCTCATGCAATTTGAGCCCCATACTTGGATAATTCCCTACTTGGACATTATGAGCTAATGCACTTTATTCCAAAAGTTCCCTAATAAATGTAGATATATGCTTTTATTCACAAATTGAATCCAAAGATTGTATTGAAATAGTGAAAATGTAGACCAATCCTTAACCCTACATCATCATTCATACCTACCTAGTACTATAGCTAAAGAGTTTCCACAAAGGTTCCAAAATTAATTAAATTAAAGGTACCATGAAAGTGTACACTTTATACCAAAGGCACATGGCTTTAGCCTATGAGGATGGCCCCAATTGGAGTTTTTCTTACTACAAGCACTTTCACTATCCTTTTGTAGTTAGAGATCCTTTTGAATTTGTCACATTGTGCAAAGATTGGATGGTGGTTGTTTTGGAACATTTCAAAGATACCCAAAGCCATCAATTGTTGCATAATTTGGTGAAATTTGTGATAGGTAATATAATGGATTCATTGGAGCAATGTGGAGTTTCAATAAATTCAATGGGTTTGTGCAATGAAGCAAAATAGAAAGCATTTTAATTGCCCAAAGTGCACCACCATAAGTTAACACCCCCATTGCAAAAATGCATGTGAAAGTCATTGACCATATCCATCTCAAATATGTATTGTGTACAAGCCAAAAGAGGTTGAGCTTGGAGAGTGGTATGGGATTTGTGACGACTTGGTCATGTGATTTTCCATGACCGAGTTTAGCACAACAAGGGAACTTCCTTGTGGATGAAGTACTCATGAAAGCATCCATGTTGTCCTCAATGTCATCAAGTGAGGTTGGAGAATTTTCCAAAGTTTATCATCTACACAAGCATACATGGTCATGTGGAGTGACAACAAAATTAGGGCGTGCAAAATGGTCCAATTTTTCCATGAGCCAAGGGAGAGTTGCTATGGTTGGCTATTAGAACTTGAAATGTGGTTGAAAGCTTATATTGGAATCTAGGAAAATGGCATTGGCATGGTTTCAAAAACTTGGAAGTTGGAAATTTCAAAATTGGGAAAGGAACATGGTATAAGATGGAAGCTTACAAACCCAAATTCTTTCCTATGGTTATTGATGATACCCTACTACCTTGGGTAGCATTGACATTAACTATATTATTTTTAGAAATGTTGAAAATTTTCAAAAAAATTACAAATAACAAAAAAATTGTGAAGAAAAATATGGATATTTTCAAGAATATTTTATCTCTTGAAATCAAAATTTCATAATTAATTATTATTTAACAAACATGTGTCAAAACTATCAACGTGCTATGGTAAACAATATAGTTCCTATGAGTGTTGTTTTTTTTTCCCCTCTTTTGTGATGTTGCCACAGTGGTGATCAAACACAAGGAGATTTAGCCACACTATGAAAATAAATAATTATTAAAATCCTTTTATATCTTGGCTATATGCTTGAACAATGCCCTAAAAACATGGTTATTTTTTAGATTTATTTATTTTAATTTTTTTTGGAAAATGAAAATATTCAACAAAATAGTATTTTAAAAATTTGCAATTAAAAAAAAAGAGTGTTGGTTCCAACCATGAGTGGAACAATCAATGAGATTTGACCCCGTCATGAAATTAATCCAACAAAGGTCTATTGAGACAACCAAACGTATAGAATTGGAATGTGTAAAAGCCAAGCAAAGTTTGACATGTCCTTGGATTGTGTACAAGCCAAAGCAAGTTTGGCATGTTTTTAGGTGGTGTACAAATCAAAATTTTAAAACAAAAAAAATCAACCAATTTGTTTATCCATGAAAAGTGAGAGGATGATGAAAACAATGATAATTTCACATATGATATATTATTTTCTAGAATAGATGAAATTCATCCACCAAATATCTTATAATTGTACCTATATGTCCTTGATGACCATTGACAAACCTTTGAGTGATTTCTAGGGAAATAAACCCAAAAAAAAATTCAATTTTTCTTTAAAAGCTCATAATTTCTTTTGAAGGAAAATAAATTCCACAAAAACTTTTATGGTTGAATCTAAATTTGTGAAATGAAGATTTTTGAAATTCATCTTCACTATGATGGTTGGTTAAAAAACCAAATGTGGCCCCTAAGAATAACACCCAAATTTTCAACTAGGAAGAATTTCAAATATTAAATGCAATTGGAAATCATAGTGCAATAAAACATCCACTAGAACTCAAATGTGCTTTATTAAAATATTGTGACAAAATTCAATTTATTAGAGCGTTAACTAGGTATGGAATTAGGAACCCATGGGTATGTGGCCATATTCATCCTAATACAATTCCAAAAGCCCTTTTGCCCATTTTCTTTGGGAGTGCTAAAAAAAACCATATATTCCCTAAATATACACAAGCCAAAAAAGAGAAAGAAAGAAGAGAAAAGAAAAAGAAAAGAAAAAGACAAGGGAACAAACACAAAAACGAAAAGAAAAGAGTTGGAAAAGTACAGAAAAAGAGTAAAAGAAAGGCCAATTACACTGTGGAATCGTGCATAGGCTCCTTTTGGCTTATTACCCTCGGATTTCTGGAAATAGAAAGTTCGTAGAGAAAGAAGACAATTCCAGGAGAATATTCTGGCTGGAATCGGCATCCCTCTTTCTCCCACAACCTGACGCGGCAAAACCTGTGCCTGGACGGGTAGGGTGAATAGAAGTAAAAAATAAAAATAAATCTCGTGGTCTTTATTTACTTTATTTACTGCGAAAGTTAACAGATTGTCTTATTCATCCCATTCTCCGCACCTGGATGATTAACTGCCGGAGAGTGCAGTTCAGAATGCATCCATGAAGGCGCTGATTTAGTATCTTAATGCGCGAAAGAACGGACGGCGAAAAATTAGTGTTGGCTTTTAATAGTAATACGGAATTCTCGAGGCGAGCTTCGGCCGACCACTGGACGAAGAGAATAGTGACGGGAAAAAGATAAGAGACAGGACGGAGAACCGGTCGACGACCGTAGGATGGAGAGCTTTGGGCGAAGAGAAAAAAGTACACAGCAGTAAAAAGCGCATGGGGGTAAAATCATTGGAAAAAATATAAAAATAAAAGCAGAATATCTCGTTTCCAATATTATATTTTATTTGATCGATTTTGTGATGTTGCTCAAGTGGCAATCATGCATAAGATATTTAGCCAGATTTGGAGATATTCAAAATATGAATGTAAAAAAATATTAAGTACCTTTTCACGTTGTAGGGGTAGTTCTGGCGATTTTTGGCGAATGATTGAAAAAAAATCTTTCTTTTTGGCGGTTTTTTTTTCCAAAAAAAATGGTACTGGCGACAGAATATTCCTTCTCCAAAATATTTTTCGCAAAATGTCGAAAATTCGGCACAGAAATAAAATAAAATCACGGAATCCAGGTAGGCGTCATGGGCGGGCACGTGCGCGGTTATAGGGGGGCACGATGTGGGATGGTTTATAGACCTGCCCGGAATAGACCTGCCCCTATAAAGGCTTGCTGCTTGGGCTTCCTCCATCCATTCTCTTCTTTCTCTTTGCACAGTGCGGCTCACAGGAACGCACGTACGCTCTCTCTCCCCATTGCAATCTATGTGTTTTCGCGTGTTTTCTTGACCAATTTTGTTGTAGAAGTGAAGCTCACAGAGGAGCTCTTTGTGCAGGTCCTTTGTTGCCGGTCCGAGATCGCGTTTATTCGGTCCGATTTGAGCCTGATTTGGTCGGTGGGCGAAGTGTTGTGTGTCAGAAGAGCGGGGGGTTTCCGGTTTTTTTTTTGTTTTTGTTTGTTGGGGTTCGTGTTTCGGGAGGAACCTCCTGCCTGCACTTCGCGGCTGACAGGAACGCGGTTGTGACTGAATCGATAAAGAAAGAAGGCGGGGGTTTCTTTGGCCTCTGTGTCGGCGTTGGATCCCCTTCTTTGTTTATTACGCCTCTCTCTCTCTCTCTCTCTCTCGTTTGTTGGTGCTCTGTTGGTTGGAGTTAAGAAATAAGCGCTTTCTTCTGCGGTTTTAGCGTTTTGGTCATTTGCGTCTGGAGAAGTTGGAGGTGATTGTCTTCGGAGAAGTAGGACAATTGGAGCAGTGCTCAGCCATGGCGACTTTCGTGATAAAGGTGCTTATTATTTCCTCTTTTTCTCTCGCTCTGTCTGTGTCTGCGAGGAGGAAGAACATGTTGTGCATGGTAGTGAAGAAACCATTTTTCTTGTTGGAAAATAGAAGTTTTTCGTGCTTGTTGGCAAAGAGGTGCGTTCATGGTGGGCAAAGAGATCCTATCAAAGCTTCTTCATCGGAATAGCCACCGCTTGATCTGCTGTTCTTGTTTAACGTGCCGATATAGGAAATCTTCTTCTTCGTCAGGTTTACTGTGCATGCGTCGTCCATGATCGAAATTTGCCGTGGTTTTGTTTTCTTCCTTAAGGTGTCCAGGAGCATCTCCTCAGTATCACATCTTGTGATTGGCAGTGCATCGTAGTTTTGGCCAAGAAGGATCGTTTTGTGCGTTTTCTGCTGCATAGGTCTTGTTTGTTGCTTGCCGAAATCTTTCTTCTGCTGTGCTGAGATTCTCCTCCGCCCTCCTGATTTGCAGATAAAGTACGCGGACACGCTGCGTCGGATCACGGTACGGGCGTCTCCTTCCTCGCACGGACCGGATTTGTCCTATGTGCAATTGGAGGACATCATCCGGCAGACTTTCAAGCTACCTCCAGCATCCGAGATTGCCATTACTTACACAGACATGGAGAACGATGTGGTGACGATGACAGGGGACCAAGATTTGCAGGATGCTTGTGTGCATCAAGGCCTGAACCCTCTCCGTTTGCAGGTCACAGTGGTGGGGCCAGCAGCTACTACTATAGACTACACAACAACTCCCTTTGCTGCCCCCCGTTTTGGTCACCATCACCACCACCATGGACCCCATCCTGCTGTAGGTGGTCCTCATGGTGGTCCTCCACATGGACGCCAAGGCCGTCACCATGGTGGTCGACCACAGCAAAACCCCCTGCTACCACCACCACCGATTTTCAAGAGCTGGCTTGATTCTACAGTGAAGCTTTCGCAGGACGCTGCTAAGCAGACAGCTGATCATGTGGCACAAGTGCTGCAAGCTTGTGAGCCTTTGATCAAGAATGCTCCCAAGCAGGTTATGTCTGAAGTCTTGGAGTCCATAACAAAGGCGATTGCTGCCATGCCAAATGGAGGTGGCAATAACAGGGAGGACCTGGTGACACATCCTTTTGCTGCAGCTCCGACTCCATTTAGCCAAGCTTGTTCTATCAATACTGTGTTTGGCCAACCTTGCCTGGCCCCGCCTGGAGCTACTGCTCCTTCTCCAACTGAAGAGCAGACCTCCTCAGCAAAGGCCCCCAAGGAGATTGGTGCTGCCACCACAGGCATGCCATCTGCAATAACTGCCCCAGAGGATCAGCCAGTGCTCCATAATGGTGTGCAGTGTGATATCTGCAACATGTCTCCAATTGTGGGACCTCGATACAAGTCCCAAAAGTGAGTAGTATCTTTCCTGAGCAGAGATTTTCTGCTTGAGCTTGCTGTATCGATTTGTGTGCTATTTATTAGGATGCTTTTCTTGTCCTTGTTGCGGTCTTTACCAACTTGTGTTAATGTGCTCCACAGGCAGTTACAGACATTGACTTGAATGTGTAATTCCTTGTGCAGAGAACATGACTATGACTTATGTCAAGCTTGCTTCCAAGAACATGGGCGCGCTGAAGACTATGATCGAATTGATCGACCACTGTTTCGCCCTCGGCACCTTCACCCACCCATGTTTGGTGGCCGAATGGTACAGTTACTGTAGTGATGTTGTGTGCACAGTAGGTCACCTGAATGTGGCGGGAATTCTACAAAGCACCTTCAGTTTTCAACTCAGTTTGCTGAAGTTGTAGTTGCAGATGTTGTGCATATGTGGATCTTCTTTCTGATTTCACTTGTTTACACAAATTGTTGCTGGTTCTAATGCAGATGCGATGCCCAGCTAATCCCCTCTACTATGGGGGAAGACCTGCCTGTTCCATGCGGGGTCCTCAACATGGGGGAACCAGTGGTCCCTATGGTGGAAAACCAGAAGCTCGCTCCACAGGGGGTGTGCTTGGATCTGGTGGAAAGTTGGATGCTCGATTTGTCCAGGATGTGACAATCTTTGATGGAACTGAACTTGCACCTGGCACTCAGTTTACCAAAATATGGCGTCTGCGGAACAGTGGTTCAATTGCATGGCCACCACAGACTCAACTTGTGCATGTTGGTGGGGATGAATTGGGATCTGTATATGCAGTCACACTAGAGGTAATTTGTTTAAAATCCTCATGATCTTCTTTCTGTTTTGTTTGTCCCTTGCATGTGCAATAGACTGGATTTTGGAAAAGAATTTGGAGATATATGGACTGCAAGGTTAATGGGTTAGTCCATAACACTTCTCTTGGTGATTAGAGGCTGTGGCCCTTGACTTTCATTATCCCTGTGTATCATCAGATTCTGGGTAGCCTTAAGAGTGGGAATGGAGACTAAATCTTTGAATTTGTGCTTTACAGCTGCCGGAGCATGGATTGGCTCCAGATGGTGAAATAGAAGTGTCTGTTGACCTTGTGGCCCCTGAAAGACCTGGTCGGTATGTGTCACACTGGCGGCTTGTAGCACCTGCAGGGCCAAAGTTTGGACATCGTGTGTGGGTTCTAATTCAGGTACTTAAGCAGCAAAAAGCTTTTTGTTTAAGAAAGACTATATAAGCTTTATCACGGAATTCTCATTTGTATGTGAATGAAACTGAAAGCCTTCAAACTTTCTCCTCTTGCTGGTCAGGTTGTTCAAGAAGGCAAACAATTGCCACAAATGGTGGAGTCACTGGTCACATCTGGGCAGAATACTGCAGATCAGCGGAAAGAAACTGAAGTACCAACTGAAGAACCAGTAGTTTCATCTGAGACAATAGCCAATACCACCTGTGTTGGCCAGGGAGAAGTTGAAGATGGAGCCTCTACTATACCAGATACTGTTTCTATTGTGGTGCGTCCAATTAGTGAAGAGGATCTTGTTGTGTTGGATGCGAGTCCTGTTGCAGTCCAGCCTCAGGAAGTTGCAGAAAAGATTGAATACCTGGTGAAAAGTGAATCACCTGCACCAGTGAACATAGAGTCTCAGACAGATGATCCAGGGAAGGGTCAGGATGAAGCTCAGGATGTTGATATGGAAAGTAGTGAGCTTGGAAACTTTTCCATGGTAGAGATGCCACTCCCATCTACTGAGAATGGCTTTGAAGGGCTCTCTAATGAGAGGGAGCGACTTAAAGCAGCAGCAGAAATTGATTCTGTGGATGCTGTGTTAGCAAACCTTGAAGCCATGGGGTTCACACAGAAGAACCTCAATTTGGATTTGTTGAAGAAGAATAATAATGACATGCAGCGCACCCTTGATGACTTGGTGAGTGCATCGGAGTGGGATCCCATGCTCGAAGAGCTGGAGGAAATGGTATGTGTTTCATTCTCTCATCCTTAACAATCTTCAAATGAAACGTTACTGTTTTGTGTGGGTTGAGTTGGTCTTTGCGACCGATTTATTTGACAGTTAAAAGTACACAAAAAGAGAGGGAAAAAAAAGGGTTTATGCATCTTTCAGATTAGTAGCCTTTAAAATTCACCCAGTGTCTTGATTGCATGAGCAGGGATTTTACGATACAGAGATGAATCGTCGTTTGATGTTCAAGAACAAAGGCAGTGTAAAGCGTGTGGTGAAGGAACTGGTTCAGATGTACAAGGATCCTTCCATTACTGGAAAGGAGCAGGTTTAGGGTTGAAATTGATTCCGATAAAAGGTCTGCTTGAATTGCATGAAGATGAGTACCCTGAAATGACATCATGATGTGTTGTGTAGATGACCAAAAGAGACAAATGAAGGTGAGTATGTTGTATTATAGACAGCTTGCAGTAGCAGTGCCAAACCTTTTTGTTTTCAGAAAGTTAGCTGTCTGTTCACTCATGAAACAGCTTCAGCAAACTTGGAGCATTGCTTGATGATGGACAACTGGCTGCAAGGGGTGCAACAATGGAATACCTGCATAAAGCCAGAGTTTGCAGGCAAGACAAAACTTTTTCCTGATCTGTTTGGAGAGGAGAGTGGTTATGTGACTGTCATTTGCCACCAGAACCAAAGATTTTGATTGCAGGCACAGTTTTTGCTAGTCTTTTATTGTGAAGCATACAACAGTGTAGGAGTTGTGAAGGCTATTGCAAAACCCTCACTTCTTTCACAATGGAAAAGAGAGTGTTGTGGAGTGCGTGGGGGTACAAAAAAAGGCAGGGAGGACAAAAATGTTCAGGACTCTTGTTGTAAAAAGAGTGGAAACTGAGAGATATGTCCAGGACAACAGTGAAGATGTACTGAAGTGCCATATGTTATTACACTTGATTGTGGTACTTACCTGTTTATAAATAAAGAGGCAACAGTAGCATGCTTTAGCATGCTTGTGTAAACAATCTGTATATCTATATGGTTTTCAAATTGCTTTCTTCTGTGTTGTGTTAGCTCCAGGTGGTTTTAGAATTTGAAGGCAAGTTTTGGAATTCTGTAATCTATGCAGAAGTAGGCAGTAGCTTAGTCAAATGATTAAAATAGTTTAATCCTATGTGCTTAATACTTTGGAGACCAGTTACACCTTTCTTGCACATCCTTTTGTGTCACCTTTTCATGTATCCATTAGGAGCCATATATTACATCTTGATGAATGCCATATACTAGAGCCTTCCATCACTGAGTTTTGTATTTTCTTGTTTTCTTGTAGCTAAATGTCTAAAGTTATATTCACTTCCAGTTTTGGCAAGAGGTTTTGTCAATGGGTCTTGAAGATTTGAAACACGAAGAAAAGCTGCAGTACCCATCGACAAATCTGTGAACATTTGAATAAGAGAGAAATAATGCACTAGTTGAGGAAGAGTTAAGTTGAGAAATAAGCAAATGAGAGAGAGAAAGAGTTGAATAAGAATGAGTAGCAAGCATGAAGGGGGATATATTTAAATGACATAAGCAAATCAAGTGAAACATTTGAATGAGAGTGTGAAGCAAAGCAAGAGAGAGATATATTGTGCAATGTATTGTCCACAAACCACAGAAAATTTGGGGAGTAGTTCCCAAGCATTTTCATACCCAAATTCTACAGAGCAAACATAAAAGGGATCAATCCAAAGACACAGAGAGAAAGAGCAAAGAGAGCAGTCCAAAATGGGTCCAACAGTAGAATGATCTTGCAAGAGGCAAAAAATCATTGTGTTTCTTTGCAAGAAGAAAACCATGTGTGGTACCCCAGAAAGGAGACTCTTTGTCAAGTGCAGTTGCAAGAAGATGGATTTCTTGATGGGTTTCTTGACATGGATTTTCTAGGCTCTTCTCTAGTTTTTTGTTTGTACAAAGAGAAACAGAAGAAGGACTGGCCCATGATGATGGGGATGGGAAGATTTCCAAGATTGGGAAGAAACTCAGCATGGCAAACGAGCTTTGCAAAATGTCTCCCATTTGTACTTTGAGAGAAAATGGAGAATTGTGGAAGAGTGTACAGCTTTCAGAGAGAAGCTGCTGCTGCTTGCTTCACTCCAATTTTGCCAGGGATGCTCTTTTTTTTTTTTTGGTTTTTGCTGCTGGCTCTGGGGTCTTTTTTCCTGCAGCCATCATTGAACCCAACAATGTTGTCATGACAATCTCGCTCTGTCTCTCACTACCTACCTGCCTGAATTCCTAAACTGCATTCTCTGCAGTACCTTTGTAACTTCAACACACTTGGAGAGCGCAGTACAACAAAGAGTTTGTTGCATAATTAATTAGTTTTGAAATTTTCATTTCAACAAACAGAATATTCTTGAGGATTCAATATTTTCTTTCACAAATTTTTGTTATTTCAACATTTTCTGGAAATAAATATAATTAGCGTTGAAGCTGCAAAGGTGGTAGGGTAGTTGCTGCTGCAGGGAACAAGAATAATGCAAACTGCTGCCAACCCACAAGTGTGCAGTGGTGGCTGTAAGAAAGGCAAACAGACTACAGACAGATGCACACGGTTTTTGTGTGCACATTGGAACGACGACAACAACAACATCAGAAACATCACAGCAGGTGAACTAATGCTTCTAGGAGAATTACAGCAACAAAAACCACCCATTCCCTGCAACAAATTTGTTTTGGAGATTGGTCATGGTAGAAAAAGAGTTGTGATATTTTTCATTCCTACAAGTATGCTGTAATTTGTGTGTCAACAACTGCAGCAGTGGTGTTTTGTTGGCTCTAGCTTTCAGGGTAGTAGAGACATTGTGATGCACCCAAAAATGGGCCAAAGTTTGGTATCTATACATTCTAAAGGTCATGTGGAGTCCTCTATAGAGAGACATTTCCAGCAGAACTGAAGGATCCCCTTGGGCTTCACTATGCTAACTACCATGTGTTTCTAATTTGGTATGTTGAATATTTATCATCCTTATGTATGTCATTTAAAGGGCAGAGCCATTATGTGATGAGCTGCTTGTTGTGGTGTCGTGTGGATGCAGCAAGCAAGCAAGCAAGCTAGCAAGCTAGCAAGCAAAGAGTGAGAACCCCGTTCTGATTTGATGGAAATCATCTGGGATTTGGAGAGAGGAAACGATTCGGAAAAAAATGAATTTTTGCAGACACCAAGGCAAAAGATACTTAAACTTATTTGCAAGCCAACAGACAAAATCTAAAGTACACTGTCCCTTTGCAACAACAAATCGTTGATTCGAGGAGGATTGAAAGAAAAAGCTTGATTTCAGGAAAGCAATCTCAACAGTTCCTGAGTCCTGCTCACCTTACTTATTAGAGCATCTCCACCCATGCCATACACTCCCCCATACCAGCCTCCCTCCATTAGTGTGTAGCAGCAGTGTTTACCAGTACTGTTGGGCGGTTCTTTCTTTCTTTCTCGGCGGGTAAGAGTCGGGTATAATGGACCCTGGGCTGCAGGTTCTCAAAAAATCAGTTCTGACCCTGTAGCCTGTGATTCTCTTAAAACTCACTGAACTTACCCTGAACCACCGGTTCTTTCAGGAGCCAACCCCGAAATCAGTTTTTGGGCACCCTTCGAACCAACATAGAATAACAAACTGATTGAGTTAGCTGACAAAATTGTGTCATTTTGGGCACTCATTAACCCCATTTAGGCCCACTTTAGAGAAGGGTCTAGAGACCAAAAGCCTATAGACCAATTTGAAGCAAATTGAACCTTGAATTGGGCCCTTCTTCACATTTAAAAAACTTTTTTTCTTAAGGTAGAACGAGTGTGTTTAAAGGCTTAGGGTCGAATTCAAGGGTCCAATATAAAAAATGTGTGATTGATATGTGAGAGGATTAGGTTAACCTTTGGTCTTTTCTCTCTTCTTTTTATTTTTATTTTTTTCTTTTGTTTTCACTTCCATTTTGTGCACTTGGATTGGAAGAGCTGAAAATGCACTCTTTCTAGCAACCACCTTCCAAGGATCCACAAAAGTAGCCATGCTAATTCTAAAGTTGATCAAAAAATAGGGGAGCTATTGTGCTTTTACAATGTCCTCAAAACAAAACATAGATGTGTCTTCCATTCTTATAGAATTTGAGCAACAAGGGTTAAAAAAAACAAAAAAAACAAAAAGCAAATAAATGAGCAACCTTGGACCCTAGCTTACACTTTGGTTCTGCAATTTAATTTAGCTCTCCTTTAAGCTATTTGGGCTTTGTGGTACTTGCCACTACTAATGATGATGATTAAATTATTTTGTATGGACATAATAAATTTTTTTTAATTAATTTTGTCTTTTCAAATTCTCCAAACTATGAACTTTCCTTTAAGCTTTTTTTTTGGGTCTGGATCAATTGGTTTTCCCTCCAAAATGATGCCATGTAGGTTGAATCACAATTTGATTTGTCTTGGTTTTGGACCCTTGTCTAAAGGCCTTGAGACTTAGGAGGACATTTAGTATAAAGTTTGGGATCTATGTGTGTCAAATGATCATTTTGAAGGGGGTTAGTAGATATTTGTCGAACCTATTTTATTATCACCCTATTATTATCTAATTTTCCCATATATATATTAAAACCACCCTATATTAATTATAATCTATTCTTTTAGATGATTACATACCTTATATTTTAATTAATTAACTTATAATTTTTACCCAACAACCAATATATTGCACCCTATGTTTTTACTCACATATTTTCTATTTTTTTTACCATTGTGTTCCTCCTCCCCCCCCTTCTACAAGCCATGGGACCAATTTAAAGCTCTTGACCAATAGGAATGTTTGACTTCATTGGACCCTATTCCTCGAACCCTTGTCCAAACTGGCCTTTAGAATAACAAATTGTTTGGTTGAGGGTAGAAATTTGTGTTACTTTGGGCACCCATCAACCCCACTTAGACTAACAAATTATTTGGTTTGGAGTTGTAAAAGTGCACAAGCAATCCAAAATTTCAGCCCATTTAAATAATGACTATTTAGTAATGGGATGACTTAATGCAATTTTAAAAGATTTTGGGTTTAGTGATACAAACAATCTTGAATGCACAAATATGACTTAAAACTTAATATCTAAACCATGGAATAACTTTGGAACACAAAACAATACTCATTCATGACTATCCTCAAGACCATGCAAAGACCCCCATTGTGAACATTGGGTTTCATCCAAACCATGCATCCTAATCACAAGATAGTTGGCAAAGCAAAACATATTTGAGTAAAACTCAAGTTTCTCAAATTCTCTAGTACTTTTCAAAATTTTCATCATTCCCAAATATTTTGTTGGATGAACTTCAATGTTTATTAAAGAAATTAGTTTCAAATGCAAAATAGTTGAAAACTAGAGTAGATGAAAGTGAAAAAGATTTGAACTTAATAGAAAATGAAGGACATGGGAAAGAAGAACCTAGCCCACAAGAGGTTAAAGTAGAAGTTGGCTTGCAATGTCAAAATGTACAAGCATCAAAGTCAATAGATAAGAACTTTTTATTTAAATTAATTCTACAAGAAAATTATAACAAGTTTCTATACTATCATTGGATTCAACAATATGTAGTAGATAGTAGCAAGGAGTTCAAGTAGATTTAGATTTCACACATTTCAATAGGTTGCAACCTAATGTAATATGAGATTCACAACTATTACCCCTACACTTGCAACAAACGAGCAAGGCAACAAGAGTAAACATGACTTTTACTTCACACCAACGAGGCAAATGGGCAATTGAGTCCGTAGAAGATGTGGATGTAATGAAAAGGGAGCAAACTTCTTTCAGAAAAAAAAGTAAACTTGGAACATACCTCTAACCTCTCTTTCAAAAAATTTGATGGGTGGGACAAGATCAAGAAAAGTTGGCCCATAATGTGTGTTAACAGATGAAAAGGATGCAACAATGGTGGCTTGAACACTCCATACGCAAGAATGGAAACTTTCAATTAACTTGCAATATCTCCAAATGAAAGTGAAATCATTATTATTTAAGTACTTAGACCAAGCCCACCCTTTTCAATGATGGAATTTAAAGGAATAGCTTGTGGTATTTATTCAAACTTTGATGTCCAAGACAAAATATTAAACTTGTAATGAGATTAGAGGTCTAAAAGGCATACATTCTAACAAATCAATCATGCAACTCATTTTATTATAATTTACATACACTATACACTCAACACAAATATAATCCAAATCACATTTGGAATTCAAACAAGACATGGATTCAAATTTTAAAAATTAATTAAGTACAAAAGTTCTAACAAAAAGGGGTTCACAACATGTTTCTAACACTATTCCAAGGTCTAGAAAATGGTTGACAATAAATTATGCCATAAATGTAGCATAGGGCTTTGTACCAAAGCTTTACATTTTGAGAGGTGAATGGATCATAGATGACTATATTAGATAGTGCAAAATAGGAACATGTATATGGCAATGCAAACCAAGGCATGGACAAGATTTCTCAATTCCAAGAATTTTTATCATTCTTTAAGAGATCAATTCCAAGTGGTATCTTTCAATATAATTGACACCATTTATCTAGATGGGCATGGTTCCCATGTACGGTTATAAACAATAGGACAAGCACAAGTGTGTGGGTGGGACATGATCACATGACCTTTTCACACATCTCATGCTTTATAACCTTTAGATGTGAATTGTTTCAAACCTTTCAAAAGGGCTTTCAAGAAAGATTAGGACAATGCAATGGTTTAAAATAATCATTGCAAACTAGACAAATGTGCATTGGTTGGCTAGGTAGGAAAGGCTTCGAACTAATCATTGTCTACAAAGAACATCAAGAGTGATTTTAAGGTTATTGGAATCTAAATATTCAAATGCAAGGCTATGGATGACAAGACCAAACCAAATCATATGATGAAATATACATAGTAACACCTACCAACATTTCATATGAAAACTATGAGGATTTTGATGGAATAACTCATGATAATTAACAATGTGTAAAATGGAATTACCATATAGCCATTGAACATAACAACAAAAATAAAAGATGTCAAAACAAGGTTGATGTTGGTGACCAAAAACACTTAAATGTAAGATATTATGTTTGCATGACCCCATGAATCCAACTTCCACAAATGAAGTTGGTTCACCAAAAGTTGTTTACAACTTAATTATTGACCTTATAGGTGAATCAACTTGTGAAATGCAACAAATCCAAAATTTTGCAAATGCAACCCAAGGGCATTGCATTTTGCAAATATGTTTTTGTTTATTGCATTTGCTTGGAAAGAAAACAAGGGGTAGAAAATCATTTAATAAATTAAAGGCAATCACATGTAGTAATATTCAGTGAATATTTAAATATTCCACAACAAAAACTATTGGACAAAAAGGTAACATAAAAAATCAAACAACATAAAAAAAAGTAGAAGGGAGGTAAGAGGGCATAACAAGTTATTGATTCCACATTCAACTTACATGTAACTCAAAGGTTTGTAAACAAGTGTGCAAGAGCAAGTTTCATGTAAACTACCCTAGAGGAAATAATGTGTTAAGGGGTAGAAATCTTTAGACTAGTTAATATCATAGGCATCTTAGTAACTAATAGTTACTAATGGTAGACTTATTGTTTTATATCAAAGGGGTGAAGCTAGTTGGGGAGGCATTTTGAGGTGCTACAAATGGTAGGTAGAGTTACCAAAAGGTCTATAGGCATTGTTAAGGTGGGATAGTAGCTATGGGAGGCTTGCAGGCCCCATGGGGCAACATCCAAGGGCATTAAAGTTACTATAGAGCCTTGGGAAAGTAGCTATTCCTTAGTTAGGTTCATTTCCTTTTTTTGCCTTTTTATATTTTCTTTTTTTTTTGGCACCTCTAGAGTAATTTACAAACAAAATGGTAGATTTTTTCTTTAAACAACAAACCCTACCTTCATATTTTACTCTTCACATGACTTCTTACCTATTATTTGAATAGTTGTAATAAAATAAACAAGTGAGGGCAGTTTCTTTTTTGAGTATGAAGGTGTTGACCTTGTTCTTTCAGTCTTACCTCCTAGAGAATGGTAATGATTGGGGGATGCAAGTTCACCCCCTTACATAAGGGATATATGAAAAAACATCAAATGGGTAGGATGACCCAAAATTTGATTAAATAAAAAATAACATCAAAGACCAAGATACTATTACAAAAACATATTTGTTTTAGTAATAACATTGTGATTAACATGAATGTAAAATCAAGTTCATTTTTTAAAAATCATTAATTATGTTTGATTTGACTAATCTGACCAATGTGATTGAAACCCATCATCTAAATATAAATAATTGTGACTATAATGTTAATTTTGATGATGCAACAATCTTAAAATATTTTTAAAATATTATTTATTTTAAAATTGAATTATTGAAAAAAATACATTACAAATTTCATGTTCTCATTTGTTGTTTATAATGTTTCATATAAAAATAAGAATAAGGGAGAACAATTGAAATATCACAAAATGACATGTGAAAAAATGGAAGATGAAATTGAAATTTTATATTTAAAATTAATTTAAAAAATATAACATAATTAATGTATATGAAAAATTTGAACTAAATTTATAACTTAAAAACATGTGAATTTGAATTATATAATTTTAAAATTGATTTCATTGTGAGATTTTTCAAACTATTTTTTTCCCCAACTCAAAATATGAAAATAATGTAATTTTTTAAACTTTAGGGAATTCAAGATATTATGGAATTTAGTTAACTGAAAATTTCAATAACTTAATTATAATTAAATATGTTTGAAATTAATGTAACAAATTTTATATTTTGAAATTAAAAGGCATTATAAGTTTCAATGTAATTATGAAACTAAAATTATGAAATATGCTTATAATGAACAATATTAAAAAAAACATGTGTTTATATATTGCGCAATAATAACTTTTGGATGTTGGAATCATAGGTTGAACATGATTGTGTTTTGGAATCATCCATAGTTCAATCCAAAAAAACAACTATTACTAATATTATTATTATTATTTAATTTTAAAAATTAAATAATACTACAATGTTTACTATTAATTTTAATAATTTTAGAAAATAATTGTTAGTCGTATTAATCAAACAAATTAGTCAAATTTCTTTTTAAAATAATAAAATATTTGATTATGGACATTTTTATTCCATTGTTTATAATGACTAAAATTTTTATCATAAAAACGAGCATAAAACATGGTTTTGTAATAATAAATAGACCTAGGATATGACCAAAACAAAAAGGGCATTAGGGGATTAAAGGACCCATGATCTGATGAAAGCAAGATTAATCAACTAGGAGGGCTTGAAATTTGATTAGAAGAAGAAAAACATCAAATGATCATTGAGAGGATTTAAGATTTGATTAGAAAAGAAGAACATCAAGGGACCAAACCCAAGTTTCAACCATATTAGGTGAAAAACAAACACTAAAAAACAAATAATGGTTTTTGAAAAGATTCAACTTGATTAAAGTGTTCATATTGACTAGAGGAGATGTTCACCTTGATCATAAATTGAGGGCATGAAAGACATATGGTTTTTTCAATTAGTTATTTTGACTAAAATGACCTTTTTGACCAAGTGTCAATTTGGACATTTAATCAAAAGAGACATAAAACAAAATCAAGATGACTAAATTTAAAATCAAATTGATCATATATCTTCCAAGAAATGCCTAACCTATCTTACTTTTTTATTACATGGGAAAGTAATAAGTGGGATATTAAGTAGGTAATAATTTTCATATAGCTATATTATAATAGTTAGATTAACTTATTTAACCTATTTGTTAGATCTAGGTCTACAATTTTGTAGTGGGTTATCTATACAAGATAAGCTAGGTAGTTAAGCTATGTAGTTAGGTTAGACAAATTAAGCGATTAACAAAGTAGTTAAATTAGATAGGAAAGTATATAGGTGGGTAAGTAAGTAAGTAAGCCCATGCAACCTACCCATCTATCCACCCACCTACATTATTACCTACCCATACTTATTTATGTATCAAAATTTGAAATAAACATATAAATGAATAAATTGAAAACAAGTTATCACCTTTTAAGGTTTTGGTCCATTGCAACCTATTCATGTTCTTAACTAGCTAATCTAAGATATTTGAAGTAACATATGGTAGGGTATGGTAGGTAGGGAGTTGTGGGTAGGGTAGGCTAAGGGTAAGTTAAAAGGAAGGGAAATAGATAAGCTACTTACCTATTTTGACCTAATTACCTACATATTTGCCTACCTAACATTATCAAAATTATTTAAAAGAACCGCCTAACAATGGTGTTTTGCACAACTAACTTACAGTGTTAATTATTCTCCCATACTCAGCCATAAATGTAACGCAATCAGAGTGTCAAGACTCTCATTAGGGTTGGGTATTGGTGTCCAATTAAAAATAGTGATTTCCTTACAAGGCACTGTATACCAATCATCTCTACATGCCCAAACTGAGTTTCACACTATTTGACTCCAAAACTTCATCCAAATATAATAAATGGCCCATTTTACTACTATGGGTATGTATCCCGCAAAAATATTTCTCACATCCAAGTTTTAGTTACTGTAGTACCTTGGCCATTTCAACACATGTCCGACAAATAATTAATTAATTTTGAAATGTTCATTTCAACAAATGGAATATTCTTAAATATCCTTTATTTTCCTTCACAGTATTTTTTGATTTGGAAGAAATAATTTTTGAAAATTTCAACATTTCAGAAAATATCATAATTAGTGTCGAATTGGCCAAGGTACTAAGGTATGTACTATTTTTCCCCCTCAACTGTTACCATAAAAGTAAAACTAGGACTGCAAATAGGTGGGAGATTACGGAAGATTACTAATAGCAAACCACCTGGAGCAATGATTATGATTGGCCAGTCAAAACAGGGAGCAAAAGGCAGATCACATTTATTACGCTCCTCTCTGGCAGGTGTTACTTACTAGTCTTTGCTGTGCCATTCACCAGACTCACCAAATTGTACAAAAGTGCTGGGCCAAAACCATTTTGCTGACCCAAACCCATATGTTTTGACTTTTCTTTATCCAATTTTAATGTGCAGGGTGGGCATACTAAGCACAACTGCTGGGGAGGCTCTTATCATTATTACTTTGGCCATTCTCCAAAACACACAAGTTTCAAAGTAAGAAAAATTGCAAAAAAAGGTCTCCCAAGTGCAGTTAGATCTTGAAGAGTTTCGAGAAATTGCACTTCTTGGGTTTCTAAAAGTAGTAGCAAGGATTGCAGAACCCGAGAAAGGGCGAAATTTAGTTAGCTGTGTGGAAGGAAGTAAGGAAGTAAAGGTGCATTCACACTTGGTTTTAGGGACTCTAATGTTTTAGTCCCCTAACACCATGCTAGTCATTTAAGACTTATACCTACTTACCATGAACAATTTTTTTCCTCTCTCTCTCTCTGCACAATTTTTTCCATGTATCTGGAACTCTCATTATAGCGCAGAATCTGTGCTCTGCATGCATCTGGATGGCAGAATCTGTGCTCCACAAGCGAATGGATGGTAGAATCTGTCATCCGCAAGCAAACTGCAGGGCATTTTTGAAAAACAAAATCTCTCTCTCTCTCTTGGGCGCAAATTTTTCTGTGTGTCTTGAAGGGACATTATCAAGAAGAATCTGTGCTTTGCATGCATCTGGATGGCAGAATCTGTCATCCACAAGCAAACGGCAGTGCATTTTTTGAAAAATAAAATCTCTCTGTGTCTCTCTCTCTGGGCATGATTTTTTCCATGTATGCGGAAGTCACATTATCATACACAATTTGTGCTCTGGTTGGATTTGGATGGCAGAGTCTGTCATCTGCAAACAGCTTGGGTATTTTGGAAAAGCAGAACTCCAGAGGAACATAGACTGTGAGTCAATGTTGCAGTTTGAACGGGGGGAAGAAGAAGTCTGAACTGAGTCTGAAGAAGAAGAACTTGGAAGAAGAAAGAGTTGACACCCAGAAAATGGAAAAAAAAAATGCAAAAATCTCTCTCTCTCTCTCTCTCTCACACACACACACACAAACACACACACATACAACACACATGCAGTCATTTTTTTGTGCAGGAACAGGGGAAAAATATAAAAAGTTTCAGGGACATAGAAAAACAACAAGGACAAAGACAAAAAATAATTTGGGAATCCGCTCTCTTGATAATCTG
>Ga0209611_10002818_pt1 | contig 30449 bp, 25 predicted proteins | sample S1TSphgellanicum_3_FD_187693 | JGI IMG/M metagenome (GOLD analysis project Ga0209611, IMG submission 187693) | Host-associated microbial communities from peat moss isolated from Minnesota, USA - S1T2_Fc - Sphagnum magellanicum MG (SPAdes) (version 2) | ecosystem: Host-associated > Plants > Peat...
AGCAAGGATTCCTCTAAATCAATTAGGGGCACATGTGACTCCACTATGGGAAGAGATGCAAAAGTTGGAGATCCAAGTTGAGATGTTGATTTTGGATGTTAATTCATTCAATGCACATGACTAGTTCTTATGCCCATGGAACTTGGCTCTGCATTGGCTGAATGTTCAAACCTTAGTATAAATCCAAGGTGGTATTCCCTAAATTATTTTGTCACCTTCAATTCATGAATAACAATGACAAGCTACCACGACTATTCACTATCTTCAATTAAAACAACTATTAACTACCATTTTTTGACAAATTATAGTAGTACAAGTTGAACAATACAAACAAATGAACATAACAATAAACACATGGAATGTAGATAGAATTAAGACATGATTGACACACGTAATAAGACTTGTTATAAATTGTCAACAATAATGAAAATGTTATTTGATCTAGTAGATAAAAACCTTCATGGTCAAGATTCTCCACATGATTAACCTCCAATTGAAAATTAGAACCTACAAACATGTGTGATGTAGTCAGAAGAAAAAATATAGTTGTTTCATTGATATAAAAACAAGTATAAAACATAATAACTTCTAGTATATAATAATAAAAATCAGCCAAAATGTAACCATTCCATTTACAACTACATGCGACTTGTAGTCATTTGCCACTAGATTTGGGAATATTTACAACTATAAGATCAACTTTCAACTATTTTGGTTATTTTCACAACTATGATGCAATTATTAGAAAATTTCATCCTATTGATTACATCAAATTTACATTTATTTTCATCCATTAATAGGTTGATATGTCCCATTAGCCGTAATAATCACCAAATTAGTTACATCCTAAAGGTATTCTACAATGACATAAGGGTGTATTTTAATGTATATACGAAAATTATATATATATATATATATTGTTCATATAATGAATCTCAAAATTAATATTTGAACTTTGAATTTTTTTATTCAAATCTGAAAATTATTATTTCAGTTGTTTAAAACATTATTTGAATTTGAAAACTTTGATTTGAATGTGATATTTTCAATTTCAATTCAAAAAGATTTATTTGATCTAAAAATTGATTTTGAATTCTAAACTAATATTTTCAAATCCAAAACTTAGTATTTCAATTCAGAAAATTATTAATTGATCATAAAAATGGACATTTTAATTTTGAATATTTTTATGTGAATATGAAAATTTATATTTCAGCTCTGAAAAATTTTCATTTAAATTTTAAATAATCATTTGATTTGAATCTGATATTTAAATTCCAAATTATTATTTTGGACTCTCAAAATAATACTTCAAGTCTGAAAATTAGTAATTGAGTTAAAAAATGGACATTTCAATTTTGAATATTGTTATTTGAATATGAAAATTAACATTTCCATTCTGAAAATTTTCATTTAAATTCAAAAACCTTATTTGATCTAAAAACTGATATTTTAATTTTAAATTATTATTTTCGAATCTAAAAATTATTATTTCAATTTTAAAAAACTTTATTGAGTTTAAAAATTGGCAACTTGATTTTAAATATTTTTATTTGAACTTGAAATTTGATATTTGAATTCTGAAGTTTAAAATTTAAAATTTAAGAAATTAATTGACTTGAAAGTTGAAATTTGAATTCCAAATTATTATTTTGGATTCTCAAAATTAATATTTCAATTCAGAAAATTATTAATTGAGTCTTAAAATGGAAATTATAATATCAATATTATTATTTGAATCTGAAAATTAACATTTCAATTCTGAAATTTTTTATTTAACTTCAAAAAACTTATTTGATCTAAAAATTGATATTTGAATTTTAAATTACTATTTTGGAACCTTAAATTTATATTTTAATTCAAAAAATTATTGATAGAGTTTCAAGAGTTTTTTCTACTAGTGTTATCTATAATAAATCACTTTTTAAAATAATTATAAATGATTATGTTTATTAAATCTAAGCAACACTAAATAATAATTATTATAACATAGATTTGTATATTATATAATTTATATTCTTATATTGGAAGAAATTAATTAATTAAATTAATTTGACATTACTTTAAAATCATTGTAATTACTTCAAATAAGAATTAATTAGTATGTGCATAATTATTTTCTAATTGAACATAATTATTCACACTTTTTTATTTATAACTTCAAACCTGAATTAAAAATTTGGAAAAATTATAGTGTAGTTAAAATAATTATTTTACTGATTTTAGTTTCACAAATTATTATATAATAATGTTATATTAAAAAATGTGATTAATCATCTATGATAAATATTTTATAATAATCTTAAAGTAATTATGAAAATTAATGTTATGTTTGACAAATTATTTTATTTATAGTTAATAATTACAAAGAGACAAAATTAATTGATTTTTAATATTTTTTACAACAATAAATGTTAATATACAACAAGTAATGTAATTATTTGAATAATAATTTAAAAAAATTCGTGTAAGAATTTACTTTCTAATAACAATTGTTTAATTCATTATTTATAATTTTAAAATAAATATATTATATATTTAATTTTAAATTATAGTCATTAAATTAGTTTCACATTAATTATATTATATATAATTCGATCAGATTCTAAAAAGTAATAAAATATTTTTAAATATCTTATTATTTATGAGTGATGTATTAATAACTTGTGAATAACTAGATAGCTAGTTTGTTAAATATTAAGAAGTTATTACTTATTTAAGTAATTGATAATGATTACAGAATATTTGTATTGTTTAGTTTGTAATTTAAATATATGTAAATTTCATCATTGTTAATTAAATGATTATCTAATTATCTAGTACTTGAATTGTTTAAAAATTTAAAAACTAGGAAAGTAAGGCATGGAGAAAGTTTTGGAATTACAACTTAGTTTGTAAAGAAGTTGCAACTTCAAAACTTATCCCATATTGTTTGTTTTTCATTTTTATTTTAAATAGTATATAAGAAAGGGGGTGTGTCCATCCAATTTCACATTAAAAAATTTGTGCACATGGGATGTGCTAATCAAAAGGCTCAACCCAAAACAAAAAAACACAATTCTAAAATATTTAGTTCCCCAACCTACTTACATATCTAGCTAGGTAGGTATCTAGTTGACCTACCCATCTAGGTTGGCTTATGTACATTCCTACCTAAATACCTACATGTATGAGTAAGTATGTAGCCTAGAAAGATAAAACCTACCTATTTATTTTTTTACCTAAGTAGGTAGGTAGGTAAGGATGTAGGCACCTATTTATGTACCTACTTAAGTACCTACCAACCTAATACTAATATTTTTATTAAATTAATATATATTATTAATGCCACATGGCATATTTACATTGGGCCATGTGTTATAATATAAAATCATCCAAGTATTTGAATTGAACGTTTTAGATTATTTCAAAATAATAATAATAATATAAATAATCATATATTAAGACACGTGGCAACACATGATTTGTCTTTAATTGTGACCAAAATAATTGCATTTTAGTTGCATGTGACAATACGTATACAATGGAGTCAAAGGATGAAATGTATTTGTTGATTTTTTTTTTCATACAATACCCTTTGTCATTTGTGATTAGTTTATCATATGGGACTTGTTTTAGGCAACTAAAAGGATTTTAGTTGTTAAATGTTTCTTGTAACTGAAATTTAGTCACGAATAGTAGTCGAAAATACATGTTTTTCTTCTAGTGGTATGAGCTTGTTAATAGTTGTATCATGATAGTATTCATACATGAAAAAAAAAAACTAATACAATGTAGGGCATGATTCAGTACTACAAGAAGAAGCCATGTAACAATACTTATTCACAAGAGTAAAAAAGGTCATTATTTCCTTCATATTTTTTCCTTATACACTTCTAAAGATAAAAATTAATGCAAAATGTTTTGTTAACCATAATCAAATATTAATTGGTTGATGGCTTGAAGAAGAACATCTACATCCCAAGTTATCAACCACACATAAGAAAATTATTCCCCATTACATAATGTTGTGCAAATTTTGTCATGAGTGCCTTGTAAATTTTTTAAACCTTTTATATGTGTCAGCAACTATTCCAACAATTTGAATAATATCAAAATTTGTAAGGGAGGAGAACAATGAGAAAATATCCTTGCAGTGTTCCACATCAAAAGTGCAACTATAACCCAACTCCTCCAAAACATTAGCCATCGATGTGGCACTTGACAACTATGGTAACATGTTTGCCAATGTTGATATTCCAATTTGCTTAAAGCTCCTTGCATCAGCAACAACCATTTCAAGTTCATAAAAACAAATTTCCCACAATTAAAAACCCTTAACACCATCATTTTCTATGGCCAACTACGGTAACCTTCATTCTTGTTATGGGGGAAGATGATGCCTTTGTTGAATTCATTCCAAGACTAATAATGAAAAGAACCAAAGCTTTCCTTGTTGAAAGACATTTTATATTACAATACAATCCAACAAAAAGGATAGGAACAAAGTATTTCAAGTAGTTAAATTCACACACATGTTCATAAAGAAGGGGTTTCAATAATAGAGAGGTAAGTGCATCTAGCTTTAGTGATGGCAAAGCTTTAAAATGTATGCAAATGTTTTGAAAAACCTTCATTCAAGTGAAAAGTTCAAAATATATGTTTATAAAACATTTTAGAAACCTAGGGGTTAAGTCTAAATATATCTATGAGATTTTGGCTTTGCAAAATGAGTGATCTCCAATGATTTGTCATGGTAACTCTTTCCTATCATTGTACAAGAATTTTTTAAATTACATAAAAGGAAAGTTACAATAGTCCAAGTGGTTCATCCATACATTGAATTAAATCTTGACCACTTAAAGATAACTATATAAAAAGAAACACTCACATGACTAATGAGTTTGGGAATTTGGAATGTGATGCTCTTACTTGATTGATGACAGCCAATGTTTTTGGCATGTGTCAATGTGTAAAACTGCAATATCTAACAACTTAATTACCACTAAGGAAAGGGTTGTTGGATAGAAAAATGAAACCTATATTTTATCTGTTTATTAACCTTTAATAACTAATGTCCTACAACAACTATCATCCTTCAACAAATATTGTCATGTTGCACCTATCATTGTCTACAAATTTGAAAGAAAAACAAAAATGTCTATAGACCTTTTGTAGTTGTTGCTTACTATATTTAACATCAATTTACCTTTTACAACCTTTAAATCCAATGATTACTCTCATGTTATTGCTCTTTAGTAGCAACTGCCCTCCTATAGTAACTTTACTTTTATACCACAATAACAAGTACAAATAATAATCATTGCAAAAAAAAAAATCAAATCAAATTAAGAAACTAATATTCCACATCAACTAAGAAAAAAATATTTTCCCTACCTTCATAAAAGCCAATATAAACAAAAAGAAATAATGCACTTGATTCCACACAACCTTCAACCATTTTCCATTACACAACACTGGTTGGTAGGACAACATGGTTCTCCTACCAACTTTCCCAACTTCACCCTATTTCATCCTACCATGCAACCTTGATAATGATAATGATAATGGGAATGATCCACCTTCTTCCTCTTCGAGAAATAAATAAGGAATTAAAGAAGGTTGTCCACCACACATGTGGGTTTCTTTATTTACATCTTTTTATCTTAATTTTTTCCACACATCCCATACCACACAAGGTCTACATCCCTTCCATGAAATTAGGCCCTCTTTATCCTTATCCTTCATACAAATCTTCACATGATTAGTGGATTACCACCAACCATTCATCTAATTAATCCCATTAACTTTATTATTTAATACCATTAGTAACCCTTTAATTACTAAGATGCCCATGGCACTAATTAACATATGAATTTTTACCTTTCACACAATGCAAGGCCTAATTTGATCTACTTAAATAGGGACAATTGAAGTGTCTTAGAGAGGCAATGGAAGAAGTTAGAGGAGAACACAATTTTATTCAATATCCACTCAAATTGATCATGGACAACCTTAAATGTTTGAAAGCTTAAGTCCTTGTCTCCTCCTCCTCCTCACCAATGTAAGGAAGATGAATGTGCAATAGTTAAAGACATTTTGGAAAGAAAAAAAAAAACAATTTGTCTTTTCATACATAACTTAATCAAAGATGTGTATTTTCATATCTAAAAATTTTAGGGCACACAAATATACATGGCTTAAAACCATAAATTCTAGATAAATCCAAAGAACACCCTACCAATAAGGATGCCAATTAAACAAATATGTTACATAATTTTGTATATGTGAATTGGACATGAAAATGTAATTTAACAGTGTGACTAGGCTTAAGAGACCTATGTGTTTTGAAGTTGGAAAATCATGGCTTAAAAAAATTGAATTACCCACTTAGACAAATCTACTAAAATATCTACATGACATGCTCTTCAATTACACATGAACCATTTATTATTCATGTTACTTAAAATCATAAATAGTTTTAAAAAAAACATATTTCAAATATTTTTTATAATTCATCTTGTTGATCCTGTGTTCTAAATTTAAACTTTGGTGATCTAATGTGAGGTATATGTTCCAAAATGTTTATCATGTTTTTGACATGTAGATTTGGCTAGTTTTAATACTAATTGTTTTAGGTAATTATTTTGGGACCCATTTGAAAATTTATTTTGTGTTTAAGGTATTTAACTTTGGAATCAATAAGAAATCTAAGGTTCATTTTAACCAAGTTGTAAGAATATATATTATATGGTAATCATATGAATGTTTTTATGTATCCATATTTTTAATGAATTATGACATATTTAATGATGAAAATTGCTACATATGTGGGGGAAAAAAAAGATCAAATGAAATTGATGTAAAACACAAAGTCCTAAAAGTTCAGGGTTTTATGAATCCATAAAAAACTGTTCCTTAAAACATTTCCAAAAAAAAGTTCCACAAATAGTGAAAAAAATGTAACATGTTTTAAATGTTCATTTAACATCATAAAATTGGGAAAATCCGCTCCACAATCTCACCTTTGGATTTGTGGATGTATAATATGTTATTGTATTATAAGGTGTGATAACATGCATTTTGAATCCCTTTGGTGTACATGTTTTGGTATTGAATTAACTTATTATTTCATTTCATCATGTGTTCATGATTTTTAAAATGTGTTTATGTCCTTGGGGTTTCATTTCACAATTATACCACCCTTTTATGACTTGTCAATGATTTCACTTCTTTTCACTCAATGACAATATTCAATTCATTAAAATAAAATTCTAATTGAATTTTCATAAATTATTTGGCTTGCTACAAACAAGTTGTCCCAACCAATTATTGACCAATAGGTAATTGAACACCAATAGATAATTGAACATCACATGCTTACTAATTTTACCTTGCTAACAACACCTTATTAAAGTTGTGTGTTATCAAATGTTGCCTTACCAAATCATTTCATATTAATGTATTAATTGAACTTGTTAATACCAAGTTAGCTTACCATCAATTGAGTTAGTCATAATTGTTAAATCAATTAGAATTTAATATAAAAAAGATAGATCAAATGAAAAAAGGTGTGAAATTAAATAAAGGAACTTATGAACAAGCCTTTGAACATGAGGCGATTACAAAAACTTCTTGTGCAAATGAATTCATGACATTATTACAAAATAATGTAAGCGAGGATGTAAAGTATGGATAGTTGTTATGTGTAATGGTACAATAGAAATGATTAATGAAATTTTACATCAACTAAATAAGGTTGATTTTGATTCCTTTTGAACTCAATAATTTTTTTAAAGAAAATGATTATTGTAGTACCTTTATCATTTCGGCATAAATTAAATTATCATTTTTTTGGTCAAAATTTTAATAAAATCAAAAGTTTTGATCGCAAACCTTCCTTCCATGACAATGAATTAAAATTGGGGGAATCTAAACACATTAGATTGTTCCGTAACTTTGACAAGTTCATGTTTATTATTTTATATAGCCATTACTTGCTGAAAATTTCAAAATTAAAAACCCAAGGGTCGAAATTAAAATTTCAAATTTAATTAATTATTCGAAAATTTGTTGTCAAAATGATGAAGGTATTATAGTATGTTTTGAGCTAATTAATTTCTTACCTTTGATGCTCATCTTTCATATGAAGACGTTTTTCAAGTGTGACTTCATTTTGCTCCTTTTATCCATTCATCTATGAATAATGGCTTCATTTCCTTCAACACATATCTTATATATAGATATAGCAACCCTCCTATATTTTGTTTCAAGTGATGCTTGTTCTTTGGGTTGGGTGGGAGGGTGTTTTTTTTAGACTCATTTCATTGGTTTTGCTTAATTTGTTTGGAAACAAATTCATGTCACAGTGCTTGACATGAACTTACTTTAAACATTCCCTTGGCTTCATTAAAAAATGAACTAGCTTGTTCCATTTTCTCAGTATTTCAATTTAAGATACAACTATCTTTATTTATGTTTCATGTTTCTCAATATTTTAGGTTTGTTTGGGATGCAAAAAATATGTGTATCTTTGTTATAAGCTATGTTAACTTCACCTAATTTGTCTAGACAAAATCAAAATGGATCATTTTGCTTAAATGTCAAATTTCTAGAGTTGATCTTCATTCCAAACTCATCTAGTTTGCTTGTCTAGCTTCAGTAGTCCCCATGTAAAACATTTCAAAAAAATTCCTAGGGTATGTAAAGTATATATACACTTTACTCCTTATATATGAGTAATTTTAATCCTCATATGAGGAATTGGATATCATAGTAAATCATGAAAAATTAATAAAATTTCAGATTTAAAAAAAAAGAAAAAGAAAAGAACTTTTTGTAATAAGAAGAAGATTAATTATTCGGTTTGTGCATGTGAAAACTAACCCTAGGGTAATAGGTGGGTAGTAGTAATTTCCTTCCTCATGTGATTCTTCACATATCATAGTAAATCATGAAAATAAAACATTTCAAAGTTATAAAAACAAATGAACTTTTGAAGAAGAAGAAGAAGAGGTAATTATTTACTTGTTTTTGTCCATGTGAAAACTTACCCTAGGCTATAGGTGGGTAGTAGTAATTTCATTCCTCATATGAGGAATGTAATATGATAGTGAACATGAAAACAAATGAAATTTTAGCACCCAAAAAAAAGAGGTAATTAATTCTTCAATGTGTCCATGTGGAAACTAACCCTAGGCTATATAGGTGGGTATTAGTAATTTCATTGCTCATTTTGAGGAATGGGATATCATAGTAAATCATGAAAAAATAGTAACATTTCAAATTTTATTTTAAAAAAAAAGAAAATTTGCAAAATATTTAAAAAAAGAAAGAAAGAAAGTTATATAGAAATATTTTTATTTTATTATTATTATTTTTTGGGTCCATGTGGGGAAACTGACCCTAGGCTATATAGGTGGATAGTAGAACCTCTTGAACTACTGAAATGAGTTGTTACTAGTAAGTTTACTAAGGAAGTGCAGAAGCGTGAGGGCGAGAACAGGTCATTACGAGATGAGGATTCTACGAAACGGTCATCTTCTCGCCGCGACCTAGCCACGGTCTCTCGAGCCTTTTGTGCTTTTTACAGGCGGAATAGCCCTCGCGGCAAGCTCTCGCACGACGCCAAAGGATCGGAGCGCTGGAATCGGGGCGTGGAGACGCGGCTGAGGAATTGAAGTGCATCGCCGTGATCGGATTTTCCTGCTGATTCAGGTGATGTATGTTTTGTCCCCAATGTGTTTTGTGGCTCCTCAGGCCATTGGAAAAACTCCATCATCACCTTTTTGTAGCCATGGCCTGCTTGGTAGGGTAAGAAGTTTTTCCTTTCTGTCTCTCTTCCTCCTACTCCCCCCTCCTCCTCGTGTCCTTCCAGAATGCCTTGTTCTCTTTCGGAAATTTTCCTTCGCTTTTGGAGTGAAGTCATTGCAGCAGCTGCAGCACGCGTTTGTTTCCCCCCTGCACGCAGGCATGGACAGTTTGATATTCCAACAAAGAAGTTTGTTTTGGTTTCCTTTGTTTGAACTGCTTTTTCTCGACAGCATCGTATCAGAAGAACATAATACCTCTTCAGCAGCCATGGCCTATTTGGTAAACAAGAAAAAACCGTGCTTCTTCTTCTTGGCATTTGTTTCCTTCTTCATCTCTCTCGTCTCTTTAGAGGTAGTGCACTTTAGCGAGGCGGCCATCATCATCATCGACTTGAAACACGATACCAAGAGGAGAGGAGGCCGTGGTGCATGGCCTTTTTCCTGGTTCTGTTTTCTGGTCATGTTGCCACATGGTGAGCAATGCTTTCTTTATGCTTTTGCCGCATGGCATACAATGCTTCTTCTATGCTTTGCCGCATCGCGGACAATGCTTCTTCAATGCTTCTTCTATGGCTTTTGTTGCATGGTGAGCAAGTCGACCATTCTTTTCTTTTTCCTTTGAGAAGAGTGTGGAAATGAAATCCAAGAAGAAGATGGGATATGGCGAAGGCAGTAATCGTCCCCTCTCATGCCGTTTACTATGCTTTGGAACAACACTGGCTAAGGTCCCTCAGCACCATGCTTGCCACCACTTCCTGTATTCTTCAGGTTCTCTGAACACACATAAAGAACAGAATGTCAGTAGTAGCTTCTTTTTATCATTTTTTTTGGCCAGAAAAAGGGAAACATTTTTTTTTTGGCCAATGAGACTAGTATTTATCTTGCTCAATGTACTCTCTTGAGTTCTTATCTTCTGTTCCAAACTACTGATCTCATCCTTAGTGTTTCAAGAAGAAGAAGAAGAAGAAGTGCAACAAAATGTGAGTGTTATCATCTGTGTCCTTCTTTACATTCTCTCAGCTCACCTTCTGATTTACTTCTTTTCTGTGCAGGTTTTGTGAAATCTTTTGGGAGGGCATTCCACAAAAGCCCTTTAAATGGCGGACCCTGTTGAAAAATTGTCCTTACATGCTGCTGGAACACACACAGCACTTGATGTGAGTTCGGGTCTCACTCCAGAGTCACTGCCAGCGGTGGTGGTTCCTCAAACGGAGTCACTACATGAGGACTTCTCTCTGTCTCCTGCTCCATGTGATCTGGTAGTGCCACATGCTCAATTGCCTGGCTTGGCAACTCATGGTATTGATGGTGTGAATGACGATGAACCGGAGAACAATGGTGTTGGAACAATACCAGGGGTTGATATCGATGGCCGTATCCTTGACAATAATGGTGACGATGACGATGATGACATCCCTTCTGATGAGGATGAATCAGAAGGCAATGACATGGTGTCTGAAAGCAAGGCTGAGCCTGTTGACCAAGGCTCTGGTCGAATCAGTGAGGAAGATTCTCAGCTTTTTCACAGGAGCAAATCAAGTACAAAGCACACAGAGGCCTGGGCTAGAGCCAGATTTGATGCATGGCGGACTCTGCAAAAGAGACCCACCAACCTGTCCATTGAAGAGCTAGGTGACTTAGATATGAAGGAATTAGGAGAAACAGTGTGGATGTTTCTTACCCAAGTTCGAAAGCAGAATGGCAAGGAGTATCCTGCAGAAACGTGTGTATACACAAACCTAAACCATGTCTCTTCATTCCTAACTGTTAGTTTTCAAATATTTGCTGTTGATTTAGGCTTCATTGTTCCATGAACATGTTGTGAGTTTCATTGCATTATCCTCCTAAACTATGCATCCCTTCACAGTTAATCTGTGGGCATGTACTGATGTACACAATCTGTGTGGACTTTGATCAACAGTATTGGAAGTCTGCTCAGGGCCATTGGACGAATTTTGCGTGCTCACCAAGATGCTCGTATTTTACAAACACAGGTGCCTGAGGTTCCTTTCAATGTAATGTCCGATTTCCGGTTCAAAAAGGCTCAGGTCACTGTCAGTGAAACTATATCTCTTGCTAGCAGGCTTGGCACTGGAAGGAGACGTAAACGTGTTGGGGTATTGACTCTTGGTGATGAAGCTGCAATGCTTGCAAAATCCACCTACGTAAATGACACTGCCAAGGGATGCTCCATGCGGTTTGCATACTTCTGCACAAGAAACTTCTTCATCCGCGGTTCCACTGCACTTCATGAACTCACTGATCTGGATTTCACCTTAGGCAGTGATGAACATGGTGAATTTCTGCGGTATGTCAAATTGCTACTGTATTATTCCTGGATGATGGTTTCTGGACCATTACCACATGCACATGTGTTCAATTCTTGCTACTGCGATATATTATGTCATTGAAGTTCTTTTGACTGCAGCATCTATTTTGAGTTTCTGAAAGGACTTTGTTGTGCAGCAGGAACATTGGCTGTCAGTTGATGTGTTGTCAGTCACAAGGACAGGAAGAGTAGCTTATGAGTCTGCCCTTGTTTTTTCCATCACATCTGTTATCATTCAATTTTATAATGTCCTTACACATGTGGCTTTGCTGACAGCTTTGACAGACGACACAAGAATTCGAAGCCTGACCAGTCAGGCCAGCGAGAAAAGGCTTTCCGTCCAGTCACATGCTACATTGAGGATGTAGTGTCAACTTACAGAGCCATGATAGAACACAGGCCAAAGTGGTCAGACGATGAACCACCACCGCATCCTCTGTTTCTAACAGACATCAGGAATCCCACCTCAAGGACTGTGGTATGTCAGGGCTTCTCTTTTGCTGGTGTTTTAGAACATGATGAATTGAACGTCTAATGTCTTTTGCATCTGAATATTCAAACAACTATGCTGTTGTGCTGTCATTTCCCATTTTTGTAAAGGCAGCATATAATAAGTGAGTTTTCAGTCATCAGCTTGTGCTGCCCTGGTGTGCAGTGGTATACTCGGATGCCAGTTGGAGTTCGAGCGCTGTCCAGCTGGTTGAAGACAATGTCAAAGGACACTGGTCTTGGGGGAGAGTATTATGCAAACAAGACAGGGCGTGCAACTGGTATAGGAAGGTAATAACATTCTTCATGTAGGACTTCCAGGATTACGAACGTAACTTTTGGCCAGGTTCCAACGCTTTTGCTAAATCAAGGACTTATGATCTACTTGCTTTTGTGTGCTGGACTTGCAGGTTACAGTATGCAGGAGTCCCTATTGAGCCAGATGCCATGGGCCCTAGAATTTCTGGGACTTACCCAAAGTATGTCAAATCATTTGTCAGTGTTGTGATGTATTTCTGTTCTGAACCTTATTAAATGCAAGTATTTTGTACACCTTTTCTGGTGTATTCACACCAATGTGGATGGTCTTATTGCACAGAGATGACCCTGAATTTGAGGGGATACGTGAGAGAGCAATGCAGCGAATTGTATCAGGAGAAGTGGACAAAGCAACAGGAAGATTAGTTGATTGGTCTAAAGCACTGGCACTTGAAATGGAGCTGTCTCAAAAGCCACAGGTAATCATCTGAAGGCTAAGTATTATCAGAGTAGGGTCATCATTTCCATGTTGTAACCCTGAATGTACATACTCTCAGTGACTACTTCATATCCCCTACATTTCTCAAATGTGTCTTTGTTTGTGCTATTGTCCTCATTGAATATCACAGTTATTGATTAGTCTCTGTGAATTTTTTTTGAGTGTTTGTGCAAGGGAACAATTCAAAAAGGCACATCTATGTGTGTTGTAGTGAGGATTTGACACTCAATTGCCTGGATGCGAGGTGGTCAAGTGTTCTCACTTCTCAACATGACATCTGGTTGACATGTAGATTTCAGGCACAACATGCATTCAACCAATGGGAGTACAATCTTACAGGCCAGAGCCATGCACAGTGTGCCACTGTCAAGATATTACATATGAAACTGCTGAGCCACAAATGCCCATGGCAGTGACATGCTCTGTTACAGATAATCACAATGCACGCCCTAAGAACGCATATGAGCAACATCGTGCTCTGGTTGATGAGTTAGAGAAAACGAAGGAGAAGTTAATAAGCATTGAACGCAAGCTGCAAGGCCTGGAGTTTGAACATAGTCAGGATTCTGATCAGCTTCCACCACCATATACAGATATTGTTTTTGAATCTACAGAAGGGCGGAAGGTTTATGCCCATAAAGCTGTCTTGGTAAGTCTTTCCTACCATTTTGGTCAATCATTTTTCTTTCTTTTTGAAAAGTGATTTCATGTCCTGTCAAATGAGTTATGCCAGCGGTGTCTTCCTACAAGTTGTGCAATCCCTGCTGCTGGTTGGTTGGTTAAGTAAGCAACACTAGGATGGTGACCACCAATGTGCTTAGTTTTCTGTCAATGCATGTCTTTGGATGGTATGCAGTAGTGTGTAACAGGGATCTTAGCACATGCCCAGTTCTTCTTATGTTTGTGCAGAATTTTGTGAACTTTTCACTGGGATTGCTATCTGGATAGGCCAACCTTTGAGATGTGTTGTTCAGCTATACACTAGATATGACAGCTTTTTGTTTGATTTGAGAACCCGTTTCATGTAAAGATGATAGAGACATTCAGAATTGACGAAACCTTTAGGATACATTTAGAGTCATTTTATAGAGGCAGGCCAAAGCTTACACAAATTCCTGGATTCCCTAACAATGGCTGTTATGTTAATGTACAACCACTGTGGCATCTTTTTCTTGACACTTGCAAGTATATGGGTTGTTGAGCACTTGTATTGGAACAAGTTCTGTGCAGACATGCTACCTTTATTTCTGAGAAGTAATTGTATATATTGGATTGCACTGAACATGTAATAGGTGAACCAATCAGAGGTGTTCAAGACCATGTTTAGTGAGCGGATGGGAGAAAGTGACTCCCTAAAGATGGAAATTGGATACCCGGCACTGGATGCTTTTGTGCTGTTCTTTTACAGGGGCAATGTGAACCATCACACACTGAGGACCCACTTGGTTGAGCTCTTGCAAGTTGCAGACAAGTATGGGGTGACAAGTTTGAAGTCCCTATGTGAACAAGAGATACTAAATTCACTTAACCCCAGCAAAGTGCTTGTTACATATGTTGTTGGCTGGAGACATAATTCTGATGTCGTGAAAGAAGGGGTGATTGCGTATGCTGCAACACAAGTTGACGATGTATCAGGGCTGGAAGGATATGACACTTTCTCAAAGAATTGTCCTGAGGCAGTCATGGAGCTTTATGAGGGGGTGGTAAAACGGTTGAAGCGCAAGAGTCAAGGTGGAGAGGCCCTATTGGCTATAACTGGTAACCTCAGTTAACTCATGTCAATAGCTATTGGACAGATAGGTACTCCTTGTGGAGGCAGTTCTTTCACGGCATCTTTGGACCACAGTTCATTTGAGTCCAAGATGTTGGAATGAGCTTCACAGAATTGAGGCAAGTCAACATTTGTTTTCTTTCTTATTCAGGTTTCTGGTCAAGCGGTGCTAACAACCGTTCTGCACTTTTCTGATCATTGTGACTGGTTGGAGGATGGGAAGCAGGTGTGGATGAACACTGTGGAAATGCAGAAAGAGACAGTGAAGGGGCTTCTGTCAAGAGGAGGAAGGTATAAGTGCGGCAGCTACAGATTTCCCACCATTTGTTTCAGTGATGATGAGAAGATTCCCAGGCTATTCATTTATTCAGTTTGTGGAAAGCTTTGTACATGACTGAGCACATCAACTAAAACAACTGGCTGTCATCAGTTTGCACAACTTCATGGACTTGACTGTTGCTGTTTTGTTCTGGAGGCCCCACAGTTCTATCTCCCTTTCTGGCATTGATTATGGGCATCGTCAAGCAATTCCAGGGCCCTGGATCCTGATCTCATCCAGATAAGGACATAGGTTCTTGGCAACATCTTGTATTTCTCTGCAGTTGTCAAATGTACCAGGTGAAGTTTTTCTAATTGTAGATTGGTGGTACTCATCAGTGCTTTGGCTTCGTCAACTAGTGAGGGGGTGAAATGCACATTTTCCAGTGAATGGGTATATATGTCAGGTAGATTCTTCATCTGTGAATATTGGATAGGTAGGGATCAGTCAGTCATTCAGGTTAGATAGAGTGTGTTGCCCAGGGGGCTGCTGTGAGCATGTACGGTGCATTTGCAAAATGTGGTGGTGGCATAGTTTACCCATTGGGGGACTCTGTCTAATAGGTGCTAAACGCTTATAAGCTGAGATATCCACACAGATGGTGCTTTCAGTGTTGAACTTTGTGTGGGGCAAATGAGAACAAGGCTAGTGAGGTTGGAACCGGCCCAGATGGTTGATTTCATACAAATCAGGTGCTGGAGTGTGACCGTAATTAGAATTTGTAGTTTTTTCCTTTGGATGTGCATCGGCAGTTTGTGTGTTAAATCTGCAGTCAAAAGAGGTTTTTTTTTTCGGAAATGCTGTTTTCTTGGGACCCAAGAACAAAAAACCTTGCAGTATCCTGGAACAGTGCTAAAAACTCAAACAGACTTGGTGTGTTAATTTTCACATGTTCAAAAAAGTCCATTGACAGAGGGCTGTCAACCATAATCAAAAACCTAGAACAATTCCTCCCCATTTACTCATAAAACTGACATCATTATGTATTAAGATTTGGTGAGTAAGTTATGAAATTTCATAACTTACTCACCAAATCTTATCCAAAACTATTAATTTTCTCCACAATGTGCTTAATACATAATGAAATCAGTTGAGTATACCTAGTTTGTTCATATTAGAATTGAGTATTTTAAATAAAAGGGTTAGTGAGCATGTGCAAAAGTGTAAAAAGTAGGGTTTGTAGCGTATGATGTTTGGTCAGTAATATGAAGCTACATATATAAGTTTCAGAAACTTAAACTAATTGCATTTATTTTTGGTGCACTTGTTCATATCTATCTCATCCTAAAAATATTATGGGAAAACTTTGATCTTAAAATATGAGTGCATAAGTTGGCATGGGTCAAAAGCATAATAATAAGTGATAACATCTTGGAGGAACTTCACCTCCACCCCCTATTTTGGCTTCTACTATATCTAATATAGAGTGTTAATTATTTCCACATTCCCACCCAGCTATATGAAATATTTGACAATATAGTGAAAGACCATTTAAATATCTCCACATAGGGCCAATCATCAAAATAGCCTGCCACTCGTTCTAACCCTTTGGAGTAGTGTATTGTACACATTTTCAAGCTCACAATCAATTTCACATTTCATCCAAAGTATACTTCATTACTCTGCTGTTCATGGAGATGCTCTTAATGCATGATCTATCATCTTCGGAGATAAAAAAAATGCTTTTATTATAATCAACATTTAAGATGCAAAAGCATTATGCAATACACCAATAGCATTGACATACACAAATGATTCTGAGTTTGTTGGTTAGGAATTGCAGTCCTGTTTATATTAACCCTATTACCGTCACATATGAATCAAATCATGTATTCTGCACACATCCAAGAGCTTCAATGTGAAAGGATGTGGCAACCATCCTTTGGCAGTTCTAAAATTAAATTAAAACTATCCCCAGGAAAAAAGCTGGGAACCTAGTTCCAGATCTGGTTCTTCAAAAAAATTAATTCCAGTTCAGGTTCCAATTTTGATTATGCAAATCAGACCCAGTTCCCATCGAGTTCTTACTAACACAGAACAGAACAGGACAGAACAGCTGGTAACTGACAGTTAACATCCAGTTCAAATCACTTTTTTTCATTTAAAAAAAAACCCATGTTTTTCAAAAACCTCAAACCCAGTCCCAATACCACACCTAAATAGAACCAGAAACCCATTTCTGGGTCCAAAAAACAGGTCTCCATTCATGTTCTGGTTCCAAAAATCAGACCTTGTTCTAGTTCAGTTCCTGCTGACCAGAACCAGTAAATCTCAGCTGCCAAACAGCTGCCATGCCTTGCAACAACATTAAACATTAAGTTTCTCAGAGACTGCTAAGTTGGATTGGAGGCCTGACTTGCAAACACATTAAACATTGAAGGTGTCATGACCAAAATAGTAACTCTCCTGTGAATCGACAAATCTCCATACTCATGATTACAAAAGCCTGTGAACAAGGGTAAACTTCTCCTTGCTCTCAAAGAAAGACTTCTAGGTAAGCACTTTCCAAACCAGTATGGAGGACCAACACAGAAGGGAAGAACAAATGAAGAAACAATAAAACAAGCAATATGAACAAAAGTGACAGTCTCTAACTTGTTCAGGGACCATATAAGAATAAGACTTCATGACAGGGTGCATTCTTTTAGTATAGAAGAAGGCATAACCTGAGAACCTCCTGGGAGAAGAGGGGTTATCTTGAGAACATTCCAGGATTTTGAGATACCTATCCTGAGGCTATCTTGAGGCTGGTAGGTTCCATGGAAAGTATTGAGAGTCTCAAAACGTTTGAAAGGTTTGAAACAACAGACCCTTTGCTACTTACAGAACCTCTCAGATTGGAGTCAGATTCAGAATGGACCAAATCCATTTGACCAATCCCACAAAAGCAGATATGCTGACTAATGACTAGCATCATCACACAGGCACACCACAGGTTCCAACTAAAATAATAGGTTTAAACCTCCACACAAAAGGCTCATATAAATGTGCCCATACAAGGAAAAATTGGTGAACAGATTTTTCACTGGATTCTAAATATCCAGCAATCTCCTTAAAATAAACTTACATCATAACCTCCTGAGCACTTCAAGTAGGCAACCAAATTTAAGACTGGGCTTCATGACAACTTAACTGTCTTCTGTCAAGGTTGGACCACAAACAGGAGAATTCTTAATATTAAAGACAATACTCATCAGCCCGGCAACAATCCCTTCACCTAAAAGCACAGTGTGATAAGATCCAAACCACCCAGTTTACATCTCAAAACACATATCTCTGGATCAGGGGGGCAAAAGGATCTGAAAGTGTTTTAGGACAGACATCTCAGAGAAGACAGTGTTACAGGTTATGCTGGAGAGAGAAAGATGGTTGGACTCCAAACTCCCAAACACCACAGGGATAGATACTAAACAGTTGGGATTCCCAAAGGCTGAATGGTCTTCACTACAGTGTATGTTGTGGTAATTCTGACCTTAACATGACTGAATAGCACCGGACATTCTAAGGGGGGAAGGCCCAGAAGAATCCTGATATCGAAGTTTCTAGTCATGGAATACACAGAGAGCCCAGAGCACAGTTTGACCAAAAGGAAACATACCCAAGAAACTATTGCATCATGTCTGGAAGAGGGTTAAACGCCAGAGATTCCATCAAGATTAGCTCCTTGATATGTTCCTCTGTGAAGGAAGGCTGCTCAAAGTCAAACTCAAAGGGAGCTTGACTCGCTGGTTCATCATTAATGTCATGAAGAGTGGCAAGGTAAGGGTGGCTTAAAGCCTGTTCCACTGCAATAACCATCAGACACAGAGCATACACCTAAGTTAGCTTATTCAGGCTTGTTACATGATCCATTCTAGAATGCAATGGGATAAGAATGACCATTTCACAAACCACAGGCCTAAACAACCTATAATTGACCACATATAGTAAGAAATATCTATAACAACAGAGAGAATTACTACCACAAAAAAGAGAAAGAAACTTTGAGACCACCAGAACATGTGCAAAGTAAAACTCATATACAAACATTAAAAAGGAAAAAACGCTATAGATGGTGAATCACATCCTAGGAGACTGGCAGGCCAATGTCGTGGAGGAAGGAGAGGAGAACAGGAAGAAGAGAAGACAGGAAAGGGCAACCCCATGGGTAAGAACTCTAAGAGGCAAAGACCAAGAACCAGTGCAAGAGCAACCATAGAACTCTGAAGGCTAGTAAAATTTCACTAGCCTAGCATTAGCTAAATGCTAAGACTCCAGAAGATGGTTTTGTAAGTGTACAAGACACTGAAAAGAGCCATACAACTGGGCTCAAGGGACATAGAAGATTTTAAAAAACAAAGAACAGCACATGACAATACTGTAGTCTTGATGCTTACTCTGCACAACAAGGCAAAATGAACCAACTTTTGATGGGCAGTGGATGGCTACTAACACTAACTAAATTAGTTATGGGCAATTAGGTTGAGCAAACAAACCTTCTGTGAGCTTAAGCATGGAGTCTTCACAATCAAAGAACAGTAGAAGACAGAGGAAAAAAATCCAAAGAAATGTGACAAATAAACACAAGACAAGGTTTTACCCAAGATGGCTATCAGAGAACCCCATCGAAACAAGTGTCATTCTATTAAACATTGTCTCAGAAAACCAAAATCTGAGATGCCAGAAAACATAGAAACAGTTATCATCGTGTTTGACAGACAGTCCAGCAAGAGGAATAGAGACAATGAGAGACTGACCTGTGATTCGTCCAGCAGGATCAAATCTAAGCATGTGCTCAATAAGATCAACAGCAGCAGGTTGCAGGTTTGGATACTTTTGAGCCAAAGGTTTACGTGGATACCGTGGCAGCTGCCGAATGTAGCGTCTTGCATTATCACTACGCAAGAATCCAAGGTCATGGTCCTCAGGAGAACCTATCAACTGCCAGCATGACGTGCAAGAGTTTTTAAAACAAAAAAGAAAGTAGTCCAGGCTCAGGTAAGTGAGTCTAAGGAACAATGTGTTGGGTGCCCTGACCAGAGTGACAAGTGACAACCTTAGCACTGACCAACTGGGTTGACATCTTGCAGTCATCCTTGATGAAACTGTTTCGGCAAACTTTTCCAAACGGGCAGAAAGGACCAAAGTTAAAATACTGAAAATCATCATTCTGAACCAAATCCTTTTAAGAGAAAGCACTTTGCAGCTATACTTGTAGAACAACCTTAAGAAATCACTTGGACCACCATATGGATGTAAGTTAGGCTCCTTACTTCTGTTATGAGACGAAGCTGCTGCACATAGTCTCTCCCAGGGAATAAGGGCTCTCGGTTCAGCAGCTCCATGAATATGCACCCAACTGACCATACGTCAATAGCAGCAGTGTATTCTGAGCAGTTGAGAAGCAATTCAGGTGCCCGATACCAGCGAGTAACAACATACTCAGTCATGAAGTCTGTCTCTGAGGTGGTACGAGCCAGTCCAAAGTCACAAATCTTCAAATCACAATTTGCATTCAGGAGCAAGTTACTTGGTTTTAGGTCCCGATGCAAGACATTTGCTGAATGTATGTATTTCAGCCCCCGCAACAACTGGTACAAGAAATACTGCAGAGACAATGTTGAACTGTCAAAACCACATCTTACAAGAAACTCAGGCAGTGAATATGTTTCCTTTCTGTGGAAGCAAGTTGAATTCAACAGCACTTCCATCTCATCTCTAACACATCATTATCATCTCAAGTATAAAATCTTCTCATCAGATGTTCAAGAGTCGTTACCACCATGTAGAAACCCAAATCTGAAACTGGATATTACAAACACAAATCTAGAGAAGGTTTAACTCTCAACTGCAATACGTCTTGCGAGCATCCACAAACCTTAAACACTATCAAAACACTCACTTAGGATTTGCCAGCTTTTAAAAACAACATCAGTTACTCACTGCAACACATGTCTGCCAATGGTTTCATTCTGGAAGGATTGTTTTCTGAAAGATTTGTCCACTGCTAGGTTATCACTTCGTGAAACTTGTCTAAGAGGACATTGTTGGTATTACTCACATTTCAGCTATCCAGACATTCTCACACAAAGTCAAGGCTAAGAAGCACAATCTGCATTAAACCCAGGTGTTATGAACTGCTACTCTCAGGAGTGATCAGATGCCTGACCATTTCTAAAGGAATCCTGAATATGTGGCCAGTGTTTGGGATCTGGACTACTAAGCTTTTGGCCATTTTGCTGGAAATAAGATCACAAAAACTCATACAAATGAACCTAGATTTGGGAATTATTTTGAAACTTTGATCATTTGTTCCCCAAGCTCACCCTACTGGTGATTGGTTAGCCTGGCTGCATGCAAAGTTCTATATGCCACAAATGCACCACCTAGATTGTGAATCTCATTAGAATAGAAAGAAATTAAAACTTAGGAACCCTCAATCAGCACTACCTATTCCCTCTAATTGGAGCATGCTGAAAGCCAATGGCATGTGGCTAGTGACACATATGGACTACTGAAACACTGCCCAAAATTAGGTGAAGAACACGCTATGAGACATGTTTTCATTTGCCAGTGTTTGTTTCTGCAACCCCATATTCTTCCTAATTGTTATGCCTAAATTGCAATCATGCACATAATCAGATGGCACATCCAGTATCTATAACCATGAGCCAAGGGTTTGATTGTACCACACACCTGACAATGGTCCTCTGTCAAAGCCTGGTTGGATCGAATGATCTGATGAAGATCTGTATCCATGAGCTCGTATACAATATATACATCATTAAAATTGTCTAGTGTAGGAGGTCTTATAATGTCCCTAATTGCAATCACCTGGTCCACAAACAACCCAATTTCAGCTTTCTGCCCCTATAATACAATTATGTTGCTTTTAAAGACCCAACAGGACAGGGGATTGTACAGAGATGTGTTCAAATTGGTTCAAGTGGTATATTTCTATTGGTCTCAGTAGGGTAGGTGAAATTATGCAGATCTATATGCAACCGACTTGTCCTGATGTCTCGATGAGAAGTCTACTTAAGAAGAAATGCCTTTTACATACTGGTCCCACTCAATAGATCTGATTGTCTGGTAACCAATGCATCACTCTATGACAAGCTTGAATGCGAGACATAATGAACTAAGTGGCACCCAGGAAATTTGGCACATCACTATTGAAGATATTGGAAAGTCAACCAACAAAGATGAGTGGCTACATTCTCATGGTCCATATGTCGCAACAGCTTGATTTCTCGAAGAGTGCGTTTGGCATCAATCCTGTTATCAAATGCATTCCCAATCTTCTTGATAGCCACCTCTTCACCAGTCTCAGAATTGAACGCCGAGCTTTACACACCGAACAACGAACCCACTATATGAGCTCAACCGTCTCATCTCAGTCACCAGTTCTAAGCATGGATCCCACTTGATATTTTTCTCTATGATTGGACGAAAAGACAAATGAGTAGCCAGATCTTTAAAGGGCCATCCCATGTGCAAACCTAGCACATGACTTTTGTAATCAAGGTGATATTCATGGCTGTTCAGCCCCAAAACTAAGGGGGCATTCTGAAGCGGTACAGCCAAAGCTGAGCAAACTGCATGAGAAAGGCTGAGCTAGGTTATGAATTTTTACAAGAATGTGCAGAAAGTTGAAGAGTGTCAATCCTGATATCTGCTGAACATAAGGATTCAGAATATATAAGTGGCCGGGACAAAATCCTAAGGTAAAACACATGATGTAGTGCCATCAGATTGCCATGATGTCTCCCAAATCTCATCCCAGATACCACAGTCTCAGTATTTGTGAATTCTAGCTCCAAAATAAATCTACCAAGATCTGCTCAAAGAACACCAATAACATTGACCTCATATATTTTCACCTGCAACATTCCATCATTTACTCTGGAGGCATTCTCTCGGGAAAACCTTAAAATAATAGAAGCTCTCAGTGCTCAAGAGTACTGAGCATAGAAACCTCACTGTATACTAGATTTGCAATCCAGAAACATTTGGAAATGTAGTTGTTGCATTGCAGTGAAATATGCATGCAGAGTCTAGAGTTAATAGGAAATTCCCTCAAGAACAAAGTTGTGGTAGATACAAAAGGCTTCAGTGGCTCTAGCTTCCAAACCCCCAACTGTCTTACACGGAACAGATAAAATCACCAGAGAGAACAGCAGTTCCATGGCAACAAATTGAGACCATAGAATCCATCCATCACCAAGTCATGGGGTGCCCTGGAACACTAGAAAATGACAAGAGTGATACAAAGAGAAAGAAGAAAATGCTGAACAACAAGGACAAGACATACTAGAGTCAAGAATTCAAGAACAAAAGATGCTCCGTTTAAGCTTCAGTAGTACTCTTCAAATTCCGGTTCTCAATCAATCAATCATAGAAAAATGCGCTCTGTGATTACAATTTTCACACTTGAAGAAACAACATCCAGCAGACAGACTAGATCATTGGACACTGCAAACAACAATATTCCAAGAGACATTGTGGAGACAAGATCAAACCCTGATCGATCATCTCATGAAACAAAAAGAGAGGGAAGAGGACCAAAAATAAATAAAAATTTAAATAGCAAACAAGAGCCAAGAAGAAGCAGGGTTGAAGAATAAAAACCTAAGCTCTTTCCATTTCCAATTCTAGCTGCCAAACCTCTGAAAAGGAAAAAAAGAGACACAGTAACAGAACCGCAAAAAGCAGCAGAAGCTCCATAGACCACAGCACATATGTGTTCTAGCCAGACCTCGACGTACACCAGCAGCAACAAAGCAAATAACAGCCTTTAAAGCACAAACTGGAAGTTCCGTCTTCCTCGAGTTGTTCTAGTTCCCAAAACGTTTGCACACAGACAATAGAAGCTCCATGGCAACGAGTTCTAGTTCTGGACATATCCCCCAGGTCTAGAAGACCCGATCACCGACATCTAAAACAGCAAACCCCCGCCCAAAAAACAAAGGAACAAAACAACAACAACAACAACAACAGAGAAGAGGAGGAGAAGGAGGCATCGGAGGCATGGGAGGGCGGAGGGGAAAAGAATGAATACACACCAGACAATGCCGTAAGCGCCGCGGCCGATGGGACGAATAGGAGGTACGTACTTGGCGGAGACTTCGAAAGAATTGCCGAAGATGTTATATTGCGTGTACTGACCATCGTGTGTGGACACTCCCGATATACACGATCCACTCTCCTCCGTTGTTTCCATGACACTATTCCCCCCTCCTCCTCCGTCGTCTCCTTCCGTCCTCTCCGCCATAGCCATCGCTGCCTTTCTCTGTCTTCTATCCCGCTGAGCGCAGCCGCATTGCGCCCTCCCTAGTCCGTCTCGTCTCTTGCGTTGGTGTCGAAGAAGCTTACACCCGATCATCATCATCATCCATCATCCATGAGGGCCACCCATTATGTATGAACCCATTATTCTCATCCACGAAGATGGAGAGAAAAGTACAACCCCCCCTCCCCCCCCCCAAACATCATCCATCAATCAAGAAGACTTGAATATTTATATTTTTTAAATTAAAATTTTAAGGATTTTGTGATGTAGTCAAAGTGGCCATCCATGCAGAAAATAATTTAGCCAAATTTGGCTACATTCTAAATACAAAAGTAGAAAAAAAAATTCATAACAACAATAATCCTTCATTATTCTTGGCTACCTAAATGGAATGTATCATAAAAATCTGGCTATTTGCTCTTGGTATCATGATAATAACAATACTAAAATATGGATACCTATTGGATATACCTCTATTATGACATACCCCAAACTTAAGATATCATCCATGAAGGCCATTTTAGGGTTAGAATCATGAAATCCCCACCCCCATACACACACATCAATGAAAGCTAGGAAATATCATGCAACCCAAATGACAAGTTTTTCATTCATCCCTTTCTTAGGCGAACTATATTTTGTTGTATGATAAGGCCCCAATTGGAGGGCATTACCGAAATGAGGAGCTAGGATGAGGTGGTGTAAGTAAGAAACCTCTTGTAGAACATAAGATGCCCTCCAAATTCACTTGGAAACTTTGATGATGAATTCTTGACTTGTTGTCTACAATTGAATTGAGTTGCACCAACTAGAGTCTATTGAATTCAACTTCATGTATGAAGCCCACACTCACATTTTCCTACCTTTCATCCATGGATGAAGTTGTGTTTACCACACCAAACCCAATAACCAAGTGACACTAGTTCCCGTGGTTAAGGATTTTTAGGTTTAAGGTTTGGTAATGGTTTTTGGAGCAATCTTTGAGTTGGGAAACTCATGTTCTCAAAACATCATGAAATAGTAAAAATACATCAAAGATGGAATGTGTCCAACATGACCCACAAATGGTGAATGCCTTATTAAAACTCCATCCAAATCCATAAAAACATGGCTCGATTGCAATGTTGTTATTTTTCCAATTTTAATTTGAAATTTCAATTTATGTGTTATGTTATCACAATTGTTGAATACAAAACCATGTTGTTGCAAACTAATTTTATTGTTGATTATCAACATATTATCTAGGTCCATGTGGAGAAATATTGGCATTCCATGCATGGAAATTGGGACCATTGTTAGGGACATTAAAACTCCACATTTTGTAACCATTTTTGTTTTGTAAGCATATTGTTTTACATGTAACAAATATTTCTCTCAAAAAGAGAACTTAAACCTTTTTAAGTATTACAATCTATGAAGGGTTACAATATTAGGGTTATATGTCAAATTATTATTTTTAAATGTTTTTCATTTTTTGTGTGATGAAGTTGTGTAAGTGGAATGCTTATAAGCAAGTTATGTGTGTTCGTGTTGCTTGCATTCAAATGTTGACAATGTTCATAACATTTTACATCGATCTAGTAGGATTTGAACATTTTGGGAGATGTAATTATAGCAATTGCTCATCCTTCTTCTAATGTGTCATAATGTATTTGTGTGCAAAAGCTTGTACTAATGACTAAATGATTCATGTTGCATTTATGTTTTGTTTTTATGTTAAACATTGTATTTTATTTCCAAAAAAATTCATTTTTCTCAAGAGTTAAAACCATTAAGAATGGAAATAAGAATTTTAAATTTTTTTGTATTGTAATAATACATTTTAAAGTAATTAACATTTATATTATCTAAACAAGTTCACATTCATGATATAATTCACAGGGGTGGTTATGTAATTATCATATTTTTTCTTTTTCCAATAACAAGATAGTGTTTTAGTCAATTTTTTCATTATTCAAATACATGTTAAATACCCAAAATCAACATTACATAAACTTCACAATGATCATGTGTTTTAACATTGTGAAGTGAATTTCTTCAACTTTGTATCACAAAAATAAAACATTATTGTTTTTCTATTTTTGTTTTTTTAGAGATTTTTTCACCTTGAAGTGATAATTATAATTCCAAGCAAGAAATTGGAACAACTATACAATGTTGGATTACATCAAATTTTGACAATGAATAATGTTTTAAAATGTTGATTTGTTAATTGGGGATTTGGTTCATGATGTTCCTGTATATGAATAGCTCCATGTGCCACCATTGATGGAATTGAAACACATTTTAAACTTGGGAAAAAATGGAATTGTAAACTTAAATTTAGACTGAGGAAGCACTAGGGGATCACTTATGAAGATGCATTAAATACAATCAATCTTGGCATTAGTTTATATATTAACCAATTTCAAATCCTTTTATGGGTACATTCTACCCATTTGGCATTTTATATATATATATATATATATATTATTTATTTATTTTTTAAATTTTTTGTTCAGAATTTTAATCATAGGTGTTAATATATGGATCAAATCACCTTTCAAATTATAATCATTTGTCCATTTTTAGATAGGGATATTAGAAATATCTAGAAGGAAAAAATCACATAAAATTTAGTCTCAACAACAATTGGTTAACTTGGGTTGGAATATTTAGCCAATGTAGGGGAGACAAACAATATTAAATCTACCAAATCAAATAATTGGAATAACTTGTAAAATGTGTAATCATAAGGTTTTTGTTATATATCGTATAATCTAGGTTTGCATATGTTGAATTGCACCCAAAAAAACCATTTCAAAGACATCAAATGAATTCAGTTTTTTAATGTAACATTAAAATTTCAATTTGGATGATGTCAATTAGTTTATGGTTGATTTTTACTATGAAAAAAATTGGAGAATATATTTTAAATAGGTATTGGATCAATTGACCCAAGTTGATGAATACCTTGAATACATATATATGAAGATTATAACATAATATAATTATTAAAAACATTAAATGTTAAATTTCACTCCACAAATCAAACCAATAGTTTGGTTTCTTTAGACTCGTGGCCACCTTGCATGTAGTTGTTAAAATCAACATTAAACCATGTTAAATGTCACTTATTATAAATTGACCTTCCAATTGACAAATGCACCTTAGATTAAGGTTAGGTAATAATGTTTTTCCCATTGTAATGGAAAAATGAAAATTTTAATATGACATTTACAAAAAAATTAATCATATTTAATTAGTACCCATACTCAAATATTTTTATTATTTTGGATTTGCATGTGTTTTAAGTTTGGTTTGTTTAATTATGTCATCAAGTTTAGACATTTATAATTAAATTAATTTATCAAATTTTATTTAATTGTTTAATATTATTGATAATTTTAAACTAATGATTAGATCCTTTCTACACCCAAAACACAATTTCCATGTAATTATGGATTTTTATAATAAGACCAAAGAAAATAACAATCATTCAAACAAACCTAATGACTTAAATGAAACCTTTTTCAACATTGGTATCAATGGTAATTCTTTAATATGAACATGTAATGAAAAAAATTCAAACACCATTTGTGTTCCATATTTATGTACAATAGGGTCCAATGGCAAAAGTTTCAAGAGGTATAAAAATATATTGATGTTGAAACTTGAAGTCTAACAATGATATTCAAGACAAAATTCCATTGCCCATAAAACTCTATGATTTTGCACATCTAATGCATGCAATGAAATTTGCAAACACCTTGAGGCCCCATGGGGGACACTTAGTGTAAAATTTAGGATTTATGTGTGTTAAATGACCATTTTTAAGGGGATATTAGGTACTTGTCCAACCTATTTTTTTATCACCCCATTTTTATATTTTTAAATATATACATATTAAAGCCACCTTATATTAATTATAATACATTTTAAAAGATTATTACATACCCTATATTATAATTAAATTGATTATTTTAATAAAATGTACCCTATTTTTTAACTAATTAACTTATAATTTTTAACTGACAACCAATATATTGCACCCTATATTTTTACTCACATATTTTTTACTTTTTTAAACTAATGTCCCCCCCTAGGCTTGAGGCCCAAGCAATGAAAACAATGATTATCAAATACCAAAATATTATTGATTATTTTAACCCAATTTTTGATTGAAATTTCCATGATTTTAATCTTAAATGTTTTTCTACTTTGCACTCTTTAGTATTGAAGGATGCAAGAAATGTTAAACATCCCACCAATTGACAAATGAAGATCACAAGATAGTCCCAATACATATACATTGAAATATTTAACACCATGAACATTAAAATTTTAAAATCATGAGCATTAATTCATAACAACATCACAAATTTATAATATCATGAAATTTTAATAAAATCCCTATGAAAATCGTAAAATAATATGTCCATGCAAAATTTGTTGGTTTCAAAATGAAAAAATGATAAATATATTTGTATGATTTTTGTACGAACCTATGAAGCTTAATAAATTTGTGATGAATGGATATATGATTATAACTTCAATACAAAATGTAAGCAACTTTCATATAATATGTGTAAATGATTCCATGAATAGTTCACGTTATTATTATTATCCAAAAGTTATCATGAAATGATCTACAGAAAAGTTCACATTCAATACATCACAAATTCACCAAGCTTCATAGGTTTGTACAAATTTCATGTGAAAGTTGATTTTCATAGGTTCATACAAATTTTGTACAAAAGTTAGTTTTCATAAGTTTGTACAAATTGTCTGGATTTTGTGTTATGGTTAATATGAACAATATGTTTACATATTCAAATGGATGTTATATATATATTTGAATGACATTTGTGAATGTTCATGTTTAATACAAAATAATTGCATATTTTAAAACAAAATTACACCATGTTAATTTAACATACTTAGTTAAAATATAAATCATACATACTTCACATTAAGATATCATAATTAGAAAAAACACATCATTTATATAGAAGTTATATATATATTCATACCATTTTTACACATTCAAATCAATGAATTTTGCATGGCCATATTGTTAAGGATTTTCACTCAAATTTTATTGAATTTTGTTATATTGAAAGTTTGTGATGAACAATATTTTGTTTTTTGATGTGTAGTGTGTGATTGAATATGAGTATCATTAAACACACCTACACCTCATTTATAGCATTGGGCATTATGGGGCTTGGTTATAAATGGAGTTTGGGTTTTGATGACCCATTGAGTTTACCAATGTGACATTATAATGTTTTGGTTATGATTGGACATTTTCTGAAGTGGCTAAAATTGGTGTCACTGTTAGAATATGGTAGCGAGGGAATTACATATGATTTTTTAGACATGGTGTTCATCAAGTTTGACATTCCAAGCAAAATATTCATTGATCATACGAAATTCCATGGGGAGTTCCAAAAACATTAATTGATCATTGTACAACTTCATAAGACTATTTTCGACTACACAAATTAGCTAAACAAATGATGTAGACGATAAATGGAGTTTATGCAAGTATTGACTTCAAAAGGGCCATACAAAATATTGGGTTAGCATGTTTTTCTTCCTTCATTTTCACCGTGAGCTTGTCCTCCCAACTTCAATATGATAAGATGTGATGGTTGTAATCAATTTGGATGAACTACATGTGTGGTTTTAAACATGTGAGCAACGAATAGTCATGTTTCAACATGTGATGCCAATGGTT
>Ga0209611_10002819_pt1 | contig 30448 bp, 28 predicted proteins | sample S1TSphgellanicum_3_FD_187693 | JGI IMG/M metagenome (GOLD analysis project Ga0209611, IMG submission 187693) | Host-associated microbial communities from peat moss isolated from Minnesota, USA - S1T2_Fc - Sphagnum magellanicum MG (SPAdes) (version 2) | ecosystem: Host-associated > Plants > Peat...
AGACATAGGTAGATTTGAAATATGTAAGTACCACGAACATGTTAGAATAAGGAGGGATTTATCCCATATGGTTTGTCAATGTAGTGGTACATGGAAGGGAATAAAGAGCAAGGCTGGAGGGGAGTTAGACATCTCACTCCAAGCATTGTTCACATACTTGTGTGTCTTATGTGCTTGTAATTGCGCAATCTCTCCTCTGATCCTATTGTTCTTCAATACTTCAATAAATATAACATGAGTCTTGTCTAATAAACCATAACAAAACTCCTATCTAGTAAACCCTAATAGGACTACAAACCCCATAATATAATATCTGATATCCCAACATCATGGTCTGTTGGTTGATGAGATAAATGCATCAAGAATCACCAGTCCATCAAAATGCATCAATGCATCAAGCTTTAATATTTTGTTGCAAGGTTGTTAAGGTACAAGATATTATAGGGATAGCCAATTTGATCTACCAAATTTGCAAAAACAACATAGTTAACAAACAAAGGGTGCATGGTGAAAAAAACTTCCAAAGGCCTCAATTTTTCTTTCATTTAAATAGTCTTTAAATATGAGTCATTCCAAACTTCCACCTTCAATGCCACCTTTCTTGACCTTCATTGTAAACCTAGTTTCCACCACATGTATTCTTTTCCCATTTTAGCAATTCTCGACAAACATTTTAGCACATTGGAACACCACTTGCACTTGGTACAATGACAAATGCAAAGATATTAAAACAACAAGCATTGGCTACTTGTGCTCTTTGTTTTCCACAAACATGTACTTCTAGCTTATATCTTATAATTATTATTAACCTCACAATGTCAACAGAAACCTTGATTTGGATGGATAGAACATCAATTCTACCTATGGATCGGTTAACAAAAACACAAAGTAACAGAATATGACCTAGTTGTACATGAATTTTAAAGAATTCATAGAAGGGCAATTTAAAATAGTGGCAACACTTGGAAAAAAACTCATTAGGATTATATTTTGACATACATGTAAAATGGTTTGCTTATCAAAGGTTTGGTTTATAGACAATACTTATCACGACCCTAGCCTTGGGCTTGCGACCAAGGCAAAGGCATGACAAGGTGCGAGCCGAAAATGCAACTCGGGAATCACATTTGCACTCCTGGGAATGTGAGAAAATGAACCCACACACTCCTAAATGTACTCCCACTTTGGGAGTTGGAGTCCCTATGGAGTCCCGAATCTTCAAAAAGGTATTTCAAGGGTTAAAAATCATTGGATTGAATATTTAATTATACCATTGGAAATCTCTTGAAACATAGATGTCAAAAATGGGTTCACATGACCCATTTGAGTACTTTAAAAACAAGTTATGGCCAAAAGAAGGGCCACTAAAAGTCGAGAATTGCCCTGAAATATATATGTGTAGCCAATGTACCCATATCATTGAAAAGCTCTTGACGTGCGCTACAACTTTGCTTTAGATCTCACCTCAATTGGAGGTTTACATAAGAAAATATGGCCCTCCAAAGAGCTGGGAGTCCCAATTTTGGGAATTTCGGGACTCCCAACTTGGGAGTCCTGGGGCAAAATGACATTTGGATGCAGCCCTTGTGGCTAATCACAAAAAATACTATAAGGGGGAAGGTGATGGTTTCCCCCAAGTTTAGGCCGTGGTGAGTTTTGTGAATCTGTGTATGCTTGTGGCTCGTCCGTGCACCAAAAGTGTTCCAACCACACACTAACTAACTTGTTGTTTGGTTTGTGTAAGTTTGTGTGAATAATCAACCTGCTTGTCATTCGTTTTAGTCCCCATCTCGGAGCTCCAACATGCTTTTCTACCCCCAAAGTGTTGCGAGCTAAGGACATACCCCAACTCCTTCTTTCGTTGTTTTCATTTTCAGACTCACATTTGAGTCTTTCAAGGAGTGTGGGGGTGCGTCATTACCTCAATCTTGCAATTTATAACTATAACCATCATTCTCATCTACCAACTGTCAATAGGCAACACCTTTGTGAATTATGCCCAACACTTTTGTTGATAGTTCATATGCACTTAATGAACCTCTTACAAAATGTGTTATAGGTGGCATAAAAAATTTGGATGCCACAATCAGATGAGAATACACAAATGCAAGTGGTGAATCTTCCAGTAGGTAATAGGACCTACTATTTGAACGTGATCTCTTATACCATAACCCTCGTATGATGTAGTTTCCTTCAAACCATTGTTGCCCCCAAACATCTATGAAATGTCCTTTGATCAAATGGACAAGAATATCAACGAGCATAATCCAAAAGATTTCATTTATAGAACTTTAGCATAACATTATTATATTGTCACCCACAACAACAACATCAGCCATTTCTTCCCCTCCACTCCCATATTCCACTTCTACATATGCATTTTGTAGGATTTGCTTGGCCTCAAGTTGATGGACATGTTTTAACTTAGTCAAACACCAAGGTTGGACATGGCTAGACTATTCACATTCAAACTTTACATCACAATATTCACATTTGGGACAATGGCATGAAAGGTTTCTTTTGATTGCAAGGTGGCATCAATTTTTGGCCAACATAAACCCATAAACCCACATGGGGGATGGTGATGCAATGATAAAATATGTTGGTTTTTGAAGATACATATTCAAATTAAATTATGGGCCAATTTTAGCTTCCATCATTCTCATGCAGTGTGCATGGGTTAAAAATGGAAATGATGTTAGGGGGAATCCAACTTATAGGTGAGATGAAATAGGGTTCTTAGTTTGTCATTTTCAATACATGATGGCGAAGGATGAAGAACCTTCTGTTTTATGCCCAAGCCCAACAAATGTACTTCATTGATGAAGAATAAAACCTTCCTAAAAAATGGTGGTCTAGAAAGAATCTCGATCATCTTACATCATGATGGATATTTGTGCTAAATTGATTTGCATTGATGATGGTGTGCCATGGCTAACACACCGATGACATTTGCCAATGCCATAAGATGCAACCCTTGTGGGTGCAAAAAAGTTATTTGCAAAGGAATCAATTATTATCAATTCCACATTTGTTCATTGTTAACTTAATTTTTCAGTTTATATATAGTAATCGGTTTATTTAACCAATAACTAATAAAACATTTTGATTGAAGATACCTCAATTTTCTAATTAACATGTTCAAAGGATAACCGGTTTGTTACAAGAAGTGGTAATCAGATTGTTGTAGTAACTAGTTGGTTAACAAAATAGGAAAATTTGAACTTGTGACTAGTAACTTGTTATTTTAATTTTTGAGTTGTACTAGCTAGTGACTATTTAAGTTACAACAACATTATGAATTGGTATAACTAGGAAGACTTGGACATAGAGAGGATCTAAATTCCTTTCCATTATTTTTTGATGTAACTATTGGAGAAGTTTTGAATTTCTGAGTCATTTGTTAAGAAAATGCAATGCTTGAATTTATTTTTTCCTAATGTAAAACCAAGAAACTAAAGAACTTCTATTGGTTTTTTGATGTACAAATTTGAACAACCTATTGATGAAATTCAATAAACCAAAGTCATAAATTTGGAAGAGGACAAATAAATTAAATAGGGCAAAAAACACCCTTAACATTTGGCGACCAAATAGTGGAATGAAACTATAAGCAAAAAAATGATTATGTTTTTTGGGTTTTAGTAATTGTTTTGTTTTAATATTTTAAGTTTGGATTTGTAATAAGCTTTAAGAGTTTTTTAAGATTTTAATTGTGTCCAAACTTTTTGTTTTTCTTTACAAATAGTAATCACAAATTTGGATTTACATGTTGAATTTTGATATTTTCTTCAACAACCTGTTGACTAAAAGAAAATCTAAAATAGTGATTTCTAAAAGATGTCAAAAGTAGTCATAAAAGGCACTATTGATGAGTTTGATCATAACCCAATTCTTGTCAACATCAACAAGTTGAAGCCATACAGGTTCATTAAAGATAAAGCACTACAACATGTATTAATTAAACCTAGTGACTTGGTTGTTGGTGAACATGTTCAAACCAAGGAACTTGAACCACTACCTGTTGAATATGAAGATCTTCAACCTACAAAGTTTGAATCGATTAATAATTATTTGACACATGGCAATATTATAGGAATAGATGTACATGTTCATCATTATCATGATGTGTCTATTGAGGACAATAATGTAATAGTACACAATGATCAAAATGATCCATTTAATGAAACACTTATTAATGTCTATATTGAAGTTTAAAACCCTAAAGGTCACGTTTATTCACAACCACAAGTTTGTTACTAGTTGAAACAATATAAGGAACCACCATAACCTTTATTTTGCCTCTTTGTTCTTGTTTATTTCTTCATACTATCAGAGGCAATGAGTGACGCACTACCAAACTCCTTGATAGACACAATTGCGAGTCCAAAGGTGAAAACAACAAAAGGAGAAGGAATTGGGGTACATTATCTAATTCGTAACATGTCGAGGGCAGAGGGGCATGCTGGAGCTCTGGGATGGGACTAAAACAAATGCCAAGCTGGTCAATTACTCACACCAACTTACACAAACTAAATAACAAGTTGGTTAGTGTATAATTCGAGCACCTTTGGTGCACAAACAAGCCACATGCATACACAAACTCACAAGACTCACCACGGCCCAAACTTGGGGGAAGCCACCACCTTCCCCCTTATAGTATTTTCTGTGCCTAGCCATGGGGCCTACACCCAAATGTCATTTTGTCCCGAGACTCCCAAGTTGGGAGTTTTGAAATTTCCAAAATTGGGACTCTTACAATTTTGGAGGCCCACAACTTTTTATTTAGACCTTTGATTGAGGTTAGGTTTCAAGCAAAGTTGTAGCCCTTGTTGAGAGCTTTCCAATGATATGTGACACGCAACTTGCACACAAGTAAATCAAGGAGATTCTCAACTTTTAATGGTCGAGAGTCAAATTGGCACTTTGACTCCTAACTCTTTTTTTAGTCATAAGTTGTGTTTTAAGTACTCAAATGGGATGCGAGCCCATTTTAGACATCTACTTTCTAAGAGTTTTGCAATGTTATAAATAACTCTTTAATTTAATGAGTTTTGATGCCTACAATCACTCTTTGAAGATTCGTGGACTCTAACTCCCAAAGTGGGAACCCACTTGGGAGTGTGGATTCATTCCCTCACACATTCTTGCACTCTCAGAACATGAAATGTAATTCCCGAGTTTAACTTTTGTCCTGCACCTTTATGACAATTGTTGTGAATTAAGAAAATAAATTGGTTTGTTGCACAACAAATGTTGGTCTTTCCGATTGTAATGGTTGTTGTTCAACTACTTCAAACAATGGATTTTTTATTGTATTGAATCTTTCTAGTGTTGCACTGTTATCTTCATGTGAAATTAATTCTTTTTCGACTTTAATATCAAATAAGTTTGTTCATAGATATTTAGTTAGAGTGATAAACCCTTGTATTGGTTGTAAAGATTGTGCTCCTATTTTGGTAGGCTTATGTTCAAGTATGAAAGTTTCTAGCCAAGATTAAGCTTCTCCTTCCTATCATGTTGATGTTTAAGCTTCGTCGTGTTCTTCAAGTGTAGTTGATGTTGTGAATTACACATCAGTGTCACTGGTATACTACTTAGCCAAGTACAGATGCTTCTTGAAGCAATGATTCTTGGAGCTAATATTTTGTCTTACTACCCAAAATGCCTAACTTTCTCCATCGACTATAAGTATCAAAATGTTTAACGCAAAATTCGACATTCCTAAAATCTTCCCTCACTTCTCTTTTTAAATTCCACTCTATATTAATTTGCTCTCAACTTTTCTTCTTGGTCATCATGGGTTCCCATGAATGTGTACTTTCTACCTTTTCTATCCCTCATATTTTTGGTTATTGGTTTTCTGTTAAAGATGGAATAAGTAGAATAGGTATTAATATAGTTTTTTTCGTATTCTTCTAGAGAATATTTTTTATTTCCCCTTGTTCTTAAAGAATATTTTCCCCTTTCTTTTTCCAAATACCCATAATGCATCACACGACATCCATTTTTCAATTAATGCATTGATATTTACTTTGTCAAATTCCTTACGATTTAATAGTTTAATAATATGATATGTTGTATAAACATTTTCAATTTTCAACAATATGAATAAACAAACTAGGAGGCCATTGTCTATATTTTGTTAATTCAAATGCATGTATAATCAATGATTTATGTTGAATACACCATGTTTTCGTATTCCCATGTAATTTTTTTATGATTAACGCTTGAACATTATGTGGTAATTCCCAAAAGAATTCCATAAAATTGACCCATGTTTCTTCTTCTGGTACTCTCTGAGGTGTATAAAAATATTTTGTTATATACCATCCAAAAGTATTTAATTAACATAATCTTTCCTAAGCCATGTCTACGATAATGATCGCTTTTAATTTTCCTTCTCCTTAAGTGATCATAGACATCACTCACCATCGTTTATGCCAACCTTCATAAACACTATTAATTTTGATTTTGACATACCTTGTTCATAATAATTGAAGAAATTAGAGTACGTAATTATGTATTCTACTTTTTCTACATTCATTTTTAAACAAGGTACCTTTTTTTTCCTAAATCAATACATTCCATAAAAATCTTAAATCTACATGGAAAAATAACTATTAAAATGTGCAAATAACAAAACTATAAAACAACTTCATATACTTCTACAAACATTTTTTTAGCCATTTATGGTAATAACAATGGTATTTTTTTTTCTTCGATGGATAATTTTTTAGAGCAATATGATTCATTTCCTCAATTATATGCTACCAAATCCTTGATCCATTTACATTGTAATTGTAACAAATCAGAAGGTATGAACCATTTAATTAATGCATTAATATTTGGTTTTAAATATTTTTTTTCATCTCTCATACTTATAATACGATTAGTCATTATTATTTTGTCCACTTTTGTTAAGATAAAAACACAAACTATTATTGGCAACCATTTTTTATATTAACATAATTTTGCACTACCAATGTATAGAATATAATTTTGTAATCACCAAACAATTGTTTTTCCATGTAATTTTTATAAAATTAACTCCTAGATACCTATTGGTAATAATTTAAATATTCCAGCAAATTCATTCTAATCGCCTTTTTGTGGACATGATCTTGGGTATATAAATATGTTTGTAATGTCCACCCATACATACAATGATCTTTGAGCAATTGTAATGCCTCCTCTATTAGTAATGTAAGTTTTTCCCAATGAACAAGATTATACCCTCTTATCATGTTTCCATCCCATTTTTGAGTCTACAAATAAAGTACTATTTTAGACACATCTCTCTTGCATGGTATTGTTCAATTTCTCTAAAATTAATTAAGGAAAATATTGGACATAGTTGGCACCTTTTAACGACATATTCTTTAACATACAACCAAGTTGATTAACATGAAAGGCTCCTAAATTATAATAACGTTTACCCCCATATTGTAATTGTATCCATTTGCTCAAAATATACATAATACAAAATCCTACATTTATGTGATATATTTCTACATGTTCCATTATGAACTTCTTTTATTAAATAATATCCCCAATATGATTACCAAATTTTAGCAATGATTTTGAAGAAACTTGAACATTCATTGCTACTGAGTTCTTGTCTCCTAAATTACACATAACACGACATAGCACCAATAACACCATGTACCCAAGTAGTTAAGACATATTACAAGCTGTAATCTATTACCAACAAGCAATGTAAGAGATGGAACATGCATACATAAGACATCTTGTGACCAGGAATTAGTGTAGTGTGTATTTTCATATTCGAGTACAAGAGTATCACTTGTCTTAAGCTGCTTGGTAAAGACTATTCTTTGCCTCCCCTTATATTTCCATTCTTTTCCCTGATTCCTCAAACCTTCAGATAATTAAACATACGTTGTTCTAGACCCATGGGTTTGGTAGGTAAAGATGTTGACAATCAAACCCGGTAGGTCCTACTAAATAGTACTCTGTCGAATATTAGTAACGTGTTTACCCTAGTTTGGTTAGACAACTAACTTAGTTCGGCAAACAAATTGCTTGGTTTTTACAGGGCCATTTCTAAGACTTCTACAATTACACGCTACTCCCTATTTCAATAAGCACTACATTTTTAAAAAAAAAGATTAATCTTATAAATAACTATCGGCTAGGAGATTTCTTGAGAGATTACACATCATTCTTTTTTATGCTTTTGTACTTTCTAAATTATTGCATGCAAAATGATGTGGCATGTTGCTAATGGATTCTCGTGTTATGTAATGAGCATACAAGCAGTTGATGAACACTTGGGTGTAACCATCTTTCATCTTTTCTACTCTACAATCGCCAATACTTAAAATTGAAATTTGGTTTTCCTTATTAAGTATTATTTTTGTCTAAAATAGTTTGACCATATGAAATGAGTCTAAGGGTAAACTGATCAAGCTCACAATTTGCCTAGTCTTATATGTAATAGTGTTGTCCAATCATCTAGAGGTATGGCAAGTTATCTTTAGAACATTTCTTTGGCAAATCTTTCACCAAGCCATTGTAGGAGTTTCTTCTCATCACTGTTCCTTCTTGGTGCCTACGGCACATATTGCCAATTTTTTTTTTTGGGCCCTATTTATAAATTTAATTTTTTGCATGCAATGAACATTGACATCAAGTTCACTGTCTTTCATGGTACAAAGGACTTGTGAACTATATAAGAGGCACTTTTCCCACGCATAGGCAATTGAATAAACTTGGAAGGTTGCAAGTTTTGCAAGTGAACGGTGGGTGACTTTGGGTTACAAAGTAGTGAAGGACCCATCCAATAACAAGTGTCATGGCTTCAACTCCATCAAAAGGTTTGCATTCTTATACCCAATCCTCAAATGTAATTAGTTATGTTCTAAATTATAGACCACAGTCAAGCTTACATTGTACCACCACATATGTCCATTTCCAATGGCCTTTCCATCGACATGCCTCTTGTGTGGTTGGTTAATGAACACAAAACAACTTGAGTATGTAGAGGAATCAAAGCAACACATGCATCTTGAACCTTTCGCTCTAAATCAATCTTGGCAACATCATCTAGCCATGACATTCAAGCGCATGGTTGGGGTGCTAATTGAGGACGGGTTTTATTGCACACAATTGTGTGAAGACTATAATTGTCAAGTGTGCAATATTATGTGGTGAGCACATTTGCTTGAATGCGAACGTGACTTAAAACTAAATGGCACTTTCGGTTTAAAATTTGTTGTGAAGAAAAAGGAGATTTATTTATTTAGATGTCCACATGTTCCTTGGTTCTATTGTTACTGCAAGGCAAGGGAGCAGATGGTCAATGCCATGGCTAAGTAAAGGCATTAAATCCTTGGTTGCAAGAAATAGTGTAGAGTCATATACACACTAGGATATTGTTAATTACAGTGGGTCAATTTTTTGTAATATGGGTATGAATTTGCTTCAAATGCCAATAGGTGTTGTGACATGCAACCATGCATTATTTATTCACACACATAATGCTAAAATGAATACTTTTTCACATTTGTTCATCTTTGCCAAAGGTTCTTTGCAAGCTCATACATGCAATTCATATGTGCATTGTATAAAAAAGTCCCAATGATGTGAATCTATATTTGCAACTTGTTGCAACTACTAACTAGTTTAGGAATAGCTTTTGGATTTTGTTCTTTGTCTAAAGTGCACCCAACAAAGCTTTTCATTTGTATGTTGATGTTTGAACATGACGAGAATTATGAAAATCATGTGGTTGTTGTTATGTAAGGTGATTTGGGTGCTCCCAAGCAAAACTAAGGCAAAAAACACTAATGGCCTCTAGTATATGTCATTGCATGAACATTTGGCTAACAACAACTTTACTCATTAAAGATATGAATCATTGATTTTTTGTGGGAAAACAAAAATTGTGAATGGTGAATTTGTTGGGACTACAAGTCGCCAAATCTAAATAATATTGCATTGAAATCTCATATATGAGTTCCCAAGTTTTTTGTCAAAAAAAGAAGAAAAATTATCCTAAAAAATATCACTGAAATGATCTGCATAATTAATTTTAAGATGTTTTTTTAAGACTAGGTTTCTTTACCAGGTGTTTTACCTATAGCTTCGGGAGGTATTCATGTTTGGCATGTGCCTGCTTTAATTGAATTTTTTTTGGGATGATTCTGTATTACAATTTGGTGGAGGAACTCTGGGACATTGGGGGAATGCACCTGGTGTAGTTGCTAATCGAGTTGCTCAAAGATATATTGAATTGATTCATATTTCAACTTGTCTCACCTTTAGGCATTTTTTTATTCTATTTTTTAGACATTTTCCTTTTGTTGAGTTTTTTAAATTGTAGTTTGAATTGTCATTATGAATAATTAGTTGGAATTGTACCTATAATGAAATTCAAAATTGAAAAAAATATTGTATTGATTTTATGATGTTTGATATTTGATATGTGGATGTAAAAATCTAAATGTTCACAATACAATTAAACATTTCATGATTCTATGATAATTAATCAAACAAATAATTCATTTAAATGCACATGAAATGATATAATGATGTATGATGTACAATGGTGATTTCAACATTAAAAAAGAAATAGATATCCACATTAACAAATGAGTTTTATGAACAAATGTGTATTTTTATCCAATTAAACAAAAAGGTTTAAAAGGTTTTAAGTTTAAGGACATTGTGTTCATATGATAAGTCTATGGGTATCATAACTGTCTTTGATTAGGTTTACATGATCTAGTAATTTAACTATTGTTAATTATAAAGTTAATCCTTGTCATTGGGAAGCGAAGTGCCTCCAATATCTAATGTAACATTTGACAAAAACCTCTTGGATTTATTGTGTTTCCATCAATTAATCTGTTATTCTTATCAAAAATTTCAATTGTGTTAAATTATTTTAAAGTGTCATTTTCTATGGCAGTTTCTGTTTTTTCCATGTCGGTTCAAACAATCTTGATGTTGTTGTTATGGTTTTTGTTTCTAGCAAATTTTTTTCCAAAAACATTTTCTTGGTTATCATGCCAAGTTAAATCATTACATTTTTCTTTCCAATATTGACTCCATTTTTATATTTTATTTTTATATTCTTTGATGAATTTTGACTTATTCAAAGAGATGTAAAATGTTGCATGTGCATATGTGTTAGCGAATGACACTTGATTGTAATTTCCTTTTCCCCCCACCTAGCAAGATCCCGCAACTCCAATGAATAATGCAAAAACCATTCTTTTGTCTTTGGGTTAAAGAGTGTGTTAAGATAGTTTGAACCTTTTGGGAATGTGCCCCATTCGATATCTTTTATGTGGATGATGTGATAATCATGCTTTTCATATTGATCAGGAATAGTTTTTCGAGTGTTATATTCCTACAAATAAATTGAATGATTTATAAATTTTACATTATTTGTATAATTAATGGAATCTATGTGTGTGATATGTTTAAATATTATGATTTTGTTTTGAATTATGTATATGCAAAGACATTTACCTTGAATTTATATGGCATTATAATTTCTGATTTGTTGGACTTTTCCATTTTGTATAACTATGACAATACATATACGTGATAAATATGTTTAAAGTTTATTTTTTATAATTAAAAATGATGACATAATTATGAATGAGGATTTTTTTAATACATTTTATCATTTTACTCAAATGATAAAAATATAATGAAGGTGAATGATTCTTCGTGATATATGTTATTGGAATTAAATTTAAATTATTTATTTATTTATTATTATTTGAAAAAGTGTTATTTTATTATTTATGATGTATTTAAAATCACCTTTAATAAAATCTAGAATTATTGAAATGTTTCTTAAAGTCAAAAAATTGTTTATGTTTTATATTTTTGAAATCAAACAAATTTTTTTCTTTTCAAATTTTGAATTTGCACAATCAAATTTTATTTTTGAAGTGGGAATTTTTTTCATAAAATGTCATTAGAGTGAAAGTAATTTGTCACACAAGGTTTCCAAATTAGTGATATGCAAGTCTTCTAATTTAAACAAATTTGTGTTTTGTTAATGTTTTGAGAAAATTTTCAAAATTTCTTGAAAACACTGCATTGTGAATGTGCTTTGAGATTCCCATAATTTTTTTCCATATTTTTGGGTGTAATCATTGGTGAGTCGAAATGCCAACCATTTGAGTGTATTATCAACAAGTTTTTTTCACTCACTATTGAAACTTCTCAAAGTGAGTAAATTATTGTACATTGATAATAGCATGTGACCACATTTATGTATGTCAATTGATGTTATGTGACTTGCTACTTTGATGGCATGTGTTCCACTTCATTTTCATTCAACAAGTACCAATATCGATCTTCATTTACCTCCATTAAAGTAATGATGTGCATTGTTTTTGGAAACAACAATGTTGTTACAATGTCATTTAGGAAAGATTCGATGTATGAACCAACCATTAACAATTTTTGAAATATAAAAATGAATAATGAGTTGAATTTATTTGTTATTTCAATGATGATATATATATAATTGTTTTGCAAAGAGAATTTTTTTTGCAGGTAAAGAAAGTTGTATTGAAGTCGAAATGATTATGCTTCAATTCTTTTGATGTCTTCAATAGAATTGCAATGGATTACACATTTTTATTTATCATGAAAACTTGTAAACATGAGACCATTTGAGAAGCCATAGTTACAATCATTCATTGTACCTCCTACAAAGTTTAAGTATTTTACATTTGTAGAAATGAATAAGATTTCATTATGAAAAGCATTCCATGAATAGTTGATTGTTGAAAGAAACTAAATATGTTGACGATGAGTTACAAAATAAACCTATAACATTATAACCCACTCATATCAAGACTAAAGATTTAAACATATATTGTGAATTAAAATTACTTAATGTCTTTTTAAAATTCTTCCATATAAGAGAAGGGTAGCCCTTTTGGCCCTTCATATAGAGTTAGCCATCCAATCCTCTTAGGTTAGGATTTTGTCTTGTAATTATGTAAGCTCATAATTATGCAACAAGGAAAGATTTGATTGACCCAATTGAAGAAGCCAACTTCAATAATCTCTCATAATAAACTTCCACTCTTTCATTCTTTTCCCGCTTCATATTTTTCAACTGCAGGTAAATTTGTTGATCATTTTGAACTTTTTTTATACCTCTTACAAAAAGCCAGTTGTAATTCTGCAAAAGTACAATTTGGGTAGTCTCCCATATAATTGTTACACCAATCAAACATAGTATCTTTGAGGGTAAAACTAAACAAATTAACAACTTTTATATCATATGTTTCACTATTTGCTATAATAGCAACTTTAAATATTTTGACATGAGCATCTAGGTCAAAATCTTTAACATATTTCCGATAGTTAAATGGTTAACGATAAAGTCTATTTAGTGAGAATGATGGCTTGTTTGGATTCACCATTGGTAATCCAAAATATCATTAAAGTCCTAGTGGATCTGAACTGCCTCCTCTTGGATTTAATGGCTGACTAACAAAAATTCTATTCACCTCTCTAGGTATATTTTCATGCAAACTCACAAATTATGTTGCTTTTGGAGTTTGTGTTCTAGATTTAACAACATCTATAATCTGAATTGGTGCTGAAACAAACAGACCTTCAGTAACTATAACTATAAACTTGGACATTGCACCCATAAAGTATAATGGCACAAATCTTATTGGTTCCATGCCAAAATTTGAAGTTCCTACATAGGTAACTCCAATATAATTTTGATGCAACAAACTTGGTACAAGAATTACATAAATAGGTACTACATTTACCACAATTTGAACTTTCATTTCTACTATGTTTTGTCTCCATATTTGTTCTTTGAGTATATTCAGAATTCTAACCCTTTCATGGTATTGACCCTTTAGTTCAACATGTCCATGATTCCTTACTTTTGCAAGTTTCGAATTCAAATTTTGGAAATACTCAACAAATCCTTACCTCACTTATCTTCAATAAATGGACATTCATTAATTTGATGTCCAATCTGATGGCAATATGCGCAACATGGAAAATTTGGTCTTGGAACTCTATTCACACAGTGAATTCCTTTACTCCAATGCTTTGGAACTTTTCTAACTATGTTTCCATTTTGTTGATTAAATTTGGGTTCATTGTACCTCACTCTTATAACCATAGGAACACCTTTCGCTATCGTTGGTTCTCCTCTTGTAAGACTATAGTTTCTTGTCTAATTATAAGTATTAGTTCAATACTTATAATTAGACAAGAACCCCACTTTGAGGGAAGTGTGAGGTCGCCACTCACACTCTCGAAAATGGGACTTGAGGACTCCCAAAAATTGAGAACGCCATTGCAGGGGTCAAAACACTTTTTATAAAAGTGTTTTTTATACCATTGGAAAGGTCTTGAAGTGTAGATGTCTGAAATGACCTCGCATGAACCATTTGGACATTTGCAACACAAGTTATGGTTGAAAGAAGGGCCGGGAGTCAAATTGGTAGTTTGACTCCTGACCACTAAAAGTCGGGAATCTACCCGATCCCGGTGTGTACAGGTAGAGTGCAACACACCTTTGGAAAGCTCTCAAGGAGAGCTACAAGTTTGCTTTAGACCTCGTCCCAATCGGAGGTTGAAGCAAAAAGTTATGAATGCTCAAAGTCCCGGGAGTCGAAACCGGGACAGTTTCGAGACTCCACTTTGGAAGTCCTGGAAAAAAATGCCATTCGGATGCAAATGCGATGGAGAGATGCAAAGAATACTATATGGGGGAAGGTGGTGGCTTCCCCCGAGTCCGGGCCGTGGTGAGTCAAGTGAGTCCAAGGTTGCCTGTGGCTTGTCCCAACACCAAAAGTGTGCATAATGAGTTCTAACCAACTTGTTGGTTGGCTTTAGATGCAGGACTGAATAATTAAATAGCTTGTCCCTCTTCCTAGTCTAATCTCGAAGCTTTCAACACGCCCCTCTCACCCCCTTTAGTGTTGGAAGCTGGGAACGGCACCAAGTTCCAACTATTTCCGCTCTTTAACATAGTTGGACCCTTTTTGGGTCTAACAAGGAACTTGGGGGCACGTCAATTGTTATGTTATTATTATCGTTCCAATATTATTTGTAGAACTTAAGGTGGCCCTCCTATTATACTTTAAATCATTTAAAATGAAAAAGAAATGAGAAAATTATGAGCTTTGAAAGTAGGAGGGGTCCAAATAGAAGAAAAAAGAAAATCGTGTTTTGTAAGTATGAAAGTATTTTTCTTCAACTTTCATTGGTTTTCTTCTTTTTCAATTCCAAAACAAACATTTGGGCAATGAGAATTAAACTTCTGAACCTTTTCAACCATCAATGCAAGTAAGGTTTTGATTATGTTTATTTTACAACTACTTTCACCTAAGTTTCAATTATATATTTTTTCCTATATTTTGATTGGGTTCAACCATATTTCAATTAGGTTTCCACTATGTTTGTCGACTATGTATAATTATGCCCATGATGTGTACCATTTCTATTCATTATTTAGTTCTAATTTTTCCAGATTTCAAAATGTTTTTTCTTCGTCAAACTTCCTTATTCTTGAGTAGTAAATGATGACATTTTTATGGATTTTTAATGTGTGCAACTAATGCACAATCTTTTTTTTGATGCATTATAACTTAGATCCCTATTAATTTTTTTCATTTCTAATCATTTTCATTTCTTTAATTTAAAAATGCAGGGTGTAGCTATGAACAAGTCAAAAGACGTGGTCCAACAAGGCAATAATTTAATTAAGCATGTCAATAACAAGTTCACACCATTAATTCATAAACATAGACAACCATCTTATAGGAGAATCATTTAATTGTTCCAGTAAATGTTTGATTAACAACATTAACATTTTCGAGATGTGGATGGGACCATTTCCTACATGGGAACAATGTTTATTTGCATAATTTTTAGATTATAATAGGTTTTACATTCTTAGTTGATAATGTATAGGTAGACTGTGTTTTTATTATGGTTTGATTTTCTTTAGTTAATTTTCGCTAGGTGTATTATCCCCATAGTCTAGTTTTAATAGTTTTACAATTGTGACTATAATTTGTGTAGGCTTGTAATCTCAATTACATTTCAATTCATTTACATAAATTTGACTTATCTTCAACTTATTTTCAACTTGCTTTCAACTACCTTAATGTAGTTGATATCTTTACTTTGGCTCAATTTCACATATGTTGGATGACTTACAAACAACAAGATGCCATGTGTCATGCAAGTGTGCAACATAAGTGTTCATGTGCACAATATCATATGCTAATAGTTTCAATAAATCAACAATTTCAAGATTTTGAGACGATACACATGGCACACATCAAATAATTTAGTTTGATGGTGGACCACAAATGTCCATGTGACACGTGTTAATTTTCCATTGGTTATAATATAATTGAATAATAATCAAAATTCTGAAATTCCATGCCCTTCCTCAATGACATGACATGTGCCAATGCCACATTGGTTGTAATATAGTTGAAAGATAGTCATAATTCTAATTCGACACCCCCAAATGACATGACATGTAAATGGATGAAGTTCATCCATTGACTTGCTAGCATGGAATCAGTTGGAAACCTTAAGTGGGACAATGCAATGGATGAAGAGATGGCTGAGTTGGATGCTAATGCTTATTGGGAATTGGTAGCTTTACCAAAGGACAAAAAAACAATTGGGTGCAAATGGGTGTACAAAGTCAAGCAAAATGCAAATGTGATGCACTCCCAAGTTTTTCACGGTCTAAGTTAAGAGCGGAATTGTGAGGAACTCGGGGCATGCTCCTAACTCTCAGCACTAAAAAGGATAGAGGGGTGTGCTAAAGTCCCAGGATGGGACTAGGAAAAGTGACAAGCTTTACTTATTTACTCGAACTTGCATCAAACCAACCAACAAGTTGGTTAGATCATTTTCTGGAGCACCCTTGGTGCTAGGACAAGCCATGGGCAACTCTGGACTCACATGATTCACCACGGCTCGGACTCGAGGGAAGCCACCATCTTTCCCCATATAGTATACTATGTGCCTCTCTGCATCACCCACATCCGAATGGCTTTTTGTCTCGAGACTCCCAAGGAGGAGTCCCGAAACTATCTTGGTTTGGACTCCTGGGACTTTGCAAGGTCGTAACTCTTTGCTCATACCTTTGATTGGGATGAGGTCTAAAGCAAACTTGTAGCTCTCCTTAAGAGCTTTCCAACATTGTATCACACTCCACATGTACACACCGGGGTTAGGTTGATTCCTGACTTTTAGTGGTTGGAAGTCAAATTGTTAGTTTGACTTCCGACCCTTCTTTTTGCCATAACTTGTGCTTTAGATGCTCATTTTCAACATCTACACTTTGCTAGCTTTCCAATGATATAAACAAAACCTCAATGCGAAGTGTTTTGACCCTTGCAATCGAACTCTAAAATCTCGGGACTCCCAGAGGACTCCCAAGTCCCAATTTTGGGAGTGTGAGTTTCATCCTCACACTCCCTCAAAGTAGGGTTGCAACAAAATGGATCTGTGAGTAGATAAGATATAAAGCAATATTGGTTGCCAAAGGTTATGCCCAAACTTATGGTATAGACTATGAGAAGACCTATAGTCTAGTTACAAAAATGACAACTATAAGAGTAATCATTGCTATGGCAGTAGCAAAAGGATGGTCTTTACATCATATGGATGTAAAGAAAAAAAAATTCATGGAGATTTATAAGAAGAAGTCTACATGGAACAACCACCAAGTTATGTGGACCAAACACATCCTAATTTGGTTTGTAAGTTGAAGAAAACTTTGTATGGCTTGAAGCAAACACCTAGAGCTTGGTTAGACAAGATAGGTCGGTATCTCGTCACAAGTGGATTTCAAACATCCAATGCAGATTTTTCACTATATGTGAAAAATATAGATCGTGAAATTGTAATCATAGTCATCTATGTTGATGACTTGATTATCACAAGAGATAATGATGCAAACATCTTTGATTTGAAGAAGCTTTTGAAGCAAAAGTTTTAAGATGAAGGATTTGGGAAAGTTGTGTTACTTCCTTGGCATTAAAGTAATCCAGTCCCTTAAAGGGATATGGTTATTACAAAGGCAATATGCCTTGAACAAATTGTCTGAATATGGAATGACAAGTTGCAAGCCCATTTTAATTCCAATTAGAGCAAAATGTGAAGTTAAATGCAAATGAAGGAGACCTTGTGGAACATACCATTATGTACATATGCATAGTGGGGAGTTTGATTTACATGACCATCATAAAGCCAGATTTGAGTTATGCAGTTGGAGTGGTGAGTCAATTCATGCAAACACCACAAAAGCCACATTTGGATGTAGTGAGGCACATACTGAGGTACATAAAACATATTTTGCAGTGTGGAATTTTGTATGAAGCCAAGAACCAGTTACAAGTACATGGATACACGGATGCCGATTGGGCTGACAATGTTTCGAATAGAAGATCAACTAATGGTTTCATGTTTTCTTTTGGAAATGGTGCTGTTAGTTAGAGTAGTAAGAAACAATCAACAGTTGCACTATCAAACATGGAAACAAAATACAAAGGCGTAATAATTATTACATGTGAAGTAGTTTGGTTACAAAAACTACTTTCAAATTTGGGACAATTAGTGGATGCTCATGTTGTCATTTATTGTGATAACATCAGTAGCATACTACTTGCTAACAACCCAGTCTATCATGCTAAGACAAAGCACATTCAGGTGCATTACCACTTTATTAGAAAAAATGTTTTAGCAAGAGAAATTAACCTTATTCATGTCAGTATTAAAGATCAAGTTGCTGACATTTTCACAAAGGCTTTAGGTACATACAAGCTAGGGAGGTTTAAAAAAATGCTTAGTGTACTATAAGTGGATTTGAGCTTGAGGGGGAGTGTTGAGATTTCAAGTTTAACTAGTTAGGTTTCATTAGTTACTGGAATAGGAAAGTAATTAGGTTACTTTCACAAGGTTGAATCATTTTTTTTACTTATATTAGTTTGGTTTTTTTTGGTTTGTTCTTTTAGTTAAATACCTTGGTGTTGATGGTTTGGTTCTCTTTTCTTCATTGCACAAGTTTGTGTATTTCATGTGACAAGAACCTTGAGGAGTTCTTGATGTTATGTTCCATGTTGTGAGCATCATGATTAAGTTTCCTTTCAATAAAAATTTATGTTTGCATTTGACTAGATCTCCTATTTGTTAACACTACAATTACAACTACAAGTTGTTTGGGCTTTGCAATTGATACCACACGTTGAATAGGTTCAACTTGGATGTTATTAATTACCCGGTCCAAATTGGGCTCAGGTTCTTCTTCCAGGTTACTTTGTATAACTATTGTTAAAGGAATAGTTACTTGCGATAATTATTAGTTAATATATTTCCATTTATTTAGGTATTGTTTTAAGAATTACTAGCTAGATTACATAATTTTTATCACCATTAGAATTCAAATAGAACATAGGACTATTTTTTTTAGGTATATCTTTTGGAGAAAAGAAAGAGATGAGATACCATTGTATAATTTTAGAACATGGAGCTGTAACGGAGTATGAAATAAATATATTTTGATCTTTGGAAAAGCTTTGTTTCCATAGTCAGAGTTGTTATTTTGATGTTTTTTTATCATACTTTCATTACTGGATTTTAATTTTGAAACTAATTATAAGCAAATCTAAATGAGTAGATTGTGTTAGTATTAGTTTTATTACGTTTTAGTCTAGATTTTAAACCAAAATATAAGATTAAAGATTTTATATTTACCATTTGGCAATCATCCCAGAGTTCGAATTCAGAGTGAATTTCATAATGTTGTTTATTTATTGTTGAAATTTTTGTTTATATAGATAGATAGTGAACTTCAGTTTCATTTTCTGCATTTTTTCAAATCTTGATCATAATTTTGTGTTCAGGAAGCAAATGTAAACAGAGTAGCTAATTATAATTTTTTTGTTATAATGTAAAATTTTGTTCTGATTTGAATTGGGATGTGGCCAAATGCAAAATAGAATTGGAACTAGAAGTTTGAAAAGACAATTAGATCAAGTTATATTACATGAACGGGTGGAAAATGGCACTACCATTATCAACAATTTGAGTGCAGATCAAGTAGATTAGTAGTTTGAAACACCTAAAAGAGTTTCTCCAATACAACAAAAACATCCGTGGAAAATAGAGAAACATGCAAGCCACAAAACGCCTCAAGCAGCACCAATTATTTTTTGTGAAGTGCAAATTGGTGAAGCACAAAGGTGCACTGACAATCTGCACCAAAATTCTAAGAGAGAAGAGCATTAGATTGAAAATGTGAACTCACAGGTTGAGTTTATATGAAGGAGTCAAGAATTTGAACCTTGATAAATAGCTATGCTACAATCAATAGATTTGATGCAGCAAAATGCTTTTGATGCTCTCATTTAAGAAAAAAACCAGAGAGTCAACATGTTAGAAAGGGAAGAACTGGTACTAAAGTCCAAATTTGCTTCACCTCCTTATTATTGGGAAGGTCAAGAATTTTTTGATTTTTTTATTTTTCCAAAAAAGTGAAGAGTTTGAACAAAAAGTTCAAAATTTTCAACCTCCAATTCATTATGTTGTTGAACAAGAAGTCACAACTTAGGGTATCAAAATATCTAGAAAAGTTAAATTGGTACTTGTAACTAAAGAAGAAACTATAGTCTTACCAAGAGCAGAATCAATAGTAGTAGAAGGTAGTCCTATGGCAATAAGAGTGAGGTACATTTAACCCATAGTTAATCAACAAAATGGTAGCATTAATGGTGGAGTTCCAAGGGATTAGAATAGAGGAATTCATAATGTTAATAAAATTCTAAGACCAAATTTTCCATGTTGCACATATTGCCATCAAATTGGACATTAGATCAATGAATGTCCATTTATTGAAGATAATGTGAGGCAAAGATTTGTTGAGCATTTCTAAAATCTAAATCCAAAACCCGCAAGAGTAAAAAATCATGGACCTATTGAACCAAAGGATCTATACCATGAGAGGGTCAAAATTCTAAATAAACTCAAAGAATAGATCTAGAGAGATAACAAAGTAAAAATGAGAGCTCAAATTGGGGTAAATGTACTACCTATTTCTGTAGCTTTTATACAAAGTTTATTATAACAAATCAAGTTACCTATGTAGGAACTTCAAATTTTAGAATGGAACCAGTAAGATTTGTGCCATTGTATTTTATGGCAATGCCCCATTTGTGTCAACACTAATTACTATTGTTGGTGGTATCAGATCTAAACCACACACTCCAAGGGGAACAAAATTTGTGCATTTGCATGAAGATTTTCCTAGAGAAATGAACAAAGTTTTTTACTAGTCATCCATCATATCAAGGAGGAGGCGACTTAGATCCACCAAGACCTCCAAGATATTTTTTATTACCAATGGTGCATCCGGGCATGCCACCATTACCACCAAGCAAACCTTATCGTTGGCCACTTAACTATCTTGAGTAAGTCAATGATTCTAACTTATATGTTCACGTCATAGTATTTAAAGCTTCCATTAATGTAAATAGTGAAACAATGATCCAAAAATTGTTAATCTATTTAGTTTTACCTTTATAGATATTGTGTTTGATTGGTGTAATAATTATTTGAAAGATTATCCAAATTATACTTTTGCAAAATTACAGTTAGCTTTTTGTAAAAGGTACATAAAAGTTCAAAGTGATGAACAAGTTTACATGCAGTTAAAAAACATGAAGTAGGAGAAGAATGAAAGAGTGGAAGTCTATTATGAGAAATTACTAGAATTGGCCATTAATCTTCAACACAAAACAACAAATAACTTTTTAACTATTGTTTTCAGATCTAGATTACAACCATATCTACGTGTAGCAATAGCATGTACGAAGAAAATAACTCTTTAGCAGCATAAGGAAACAACTTTGGTTTGTGAAGAAGGAAAATTTGAAATAGAGGCCATAAGCAATCTGTTAGTACCAAATAATAGTAAGATAGTATCAGCTCAGAAACCTCATAAAATTCCAAAGAAAATATAAATGTATTATACAAATTATCACATGACAAATCATAATGTTGAAACTTATAGAGTCAAAAGGAAGGAAGATTTTGTTCCTGTAGTTTCTGAAGTTATTACTCAACATATTAAAGTACAAAGGCCTGTGAGATATTCTTATCATATTTGTGGTGATAGATTGTCTTAAATACAATGATATGCATAATATATTTAAAAATAAAGGAATGAAGCATACGGATAAACAAGTTGTGGTAGAACCCAAGGTTTCAAATCCTTCAATCCATATGGTGGATGTGAATATGGCCATCACCAAGAATAAGGTTACTGAAGAACATGTGTTTAATGATAGAGAGCGAATCAAGAAGAAGTTTGTTGTTGACTAAGAAGAAGAGTAAAGACTACAACAATCTTTTGTCAAGACTATTAAGGAGATGCAAGGAGAGGACCCACCACAAAATTTGATTCCAAAGGAGAAAACACATTGCAATACAAGTTGGGTTGGATTGCCAGAATTTGAGGTTTCCATAAAACCCATTGTGTCACAAAGTTTGTCTCCTAGTCCTATCAACAAAATTATGTTTGTGAACAAATATTCCAAGATATTAGTAGACAGATGTTGGAGACGACCTATACTTTGAGGTTAGGTCAATTACTAAAGATAACACCAAATCTTTAAAAGTATATGTTGTAGAAACTGAAGCTAAAAAATTTGAATATAATTACTAAACAAATATCAAAACATAGTGTAGCCACAATGGTTGAGACACATTTTAAACTAAACATAATAGCTATAGAGGTAGATAACCAAATGGTAGTTATCCAAGTACAAATGGGGAAGACCATTGTTGGGGATGTTTTGATAGATGAAGGAGCAAGTGTGAGCATTATAACAAAAACCCTTAGAACAAAGTTAGGTTTACCAAAACCAAGACCAATTCCATACCACCTTAGAATGGCAAATTAGAGTATAGGTCAAATGAATTATTGGGAATTTGAAAATTCACATACATGGTATTCCATATATAACCACATTTACTGTTTTGAAAAATAGTGTGGTAGATTAGAACTATTTTATGTTGCTAAGAGGACCTTGGCTAAGAGATGCAAAGGTTACACATGATTAAGGTAACAATGTCATTAATGTTCAAGGTAACATATAAGAACACATCTGATTCAAAATAAAGGACATCATAACAAATAACTATAAAATTGGTGCTTTCAATAGTGAAAACAAAAGACTTTTGTGTCAAAGCAGAAGTTTCATTAGAAGACCAGGTTTATCTAGAAACCTATTACCATCATAGCTAGGATGATATTCAAGTGGATGAAACACGAACAAAAACATAGGTACAAAATATTTAGATAGTAAGTTAGACTTTGACTGAGGAACAATAACTTGATAAGCTGAATTTTGGTACAGAAGCAAATCCATAATACATCAAGGTTAATTCACAATTAACAAAGGAGAAGATTAAGGAGCTTCAAATGTTACCTAAGGAATTCAAGGATGTGTTTGCTTTACAAAGGTTTGAAAGGCATACCTCCATAATTAGTTCAACACATATTTGAGTTGGATACCTCAATACCACCAACACATCAAGCAAGGTATAGATTGAACTTTAATTATGTTGTAGCTATTAAACAAGACATCAACAAATTATTAGCAACTAGATTCACAACTAGTAAAGGAGGTTACATGGTTATCACCCATAATGGTAGTGTTTGAGAAGAATGGAAAATTGAAAATTTGTGTGGATTTTAAAAAGTTGAATAATGCAACCAAAAAAAATCCTTATCGTTTGCCATCTTCTAATGAAGTACTAAACATTGGAGCGGGGTATGAAGCTTATTCATTTCTAGATGGATATTTAAGATACCATCATATTTTTATAGCCCCTAAAGATAGGTACAAAAAATCTTTTGTAACATATTAGAGAGCTTTTATATTGATGGTAATGTGATTTGGTGTCAATAATGGGCCATCAACTTTTTAGAGAGCAATTAGTAGGGCTTTCAAAAAGTACTTAAACCAGTTCATGAAGCTATTTTTGGATGACTTCATAGTTTATAGTGATATGGAGAAGTCATTTATTGAAGCTTAGACTTTGCTTTCAAAACTATAGAGAATATATAATCTTTTCAATCTAGAGAAATGTGCCTTTATGGTATTTTCAGGATTGATTTTAGGGTTCATAGTTTCCAAGGAAAGAAAAATACCAAACCTTAAGAAGGTTCAGGCAATAATGAATATGTTAGTTTCTATAAACCCATAACAGATTCAAGTCTTTAATGGTATGGCTTCGTTTTATAAATGTTTCATTAAAAAATTTGCTTTTATCATGGCATAATTACCAAGTTGATGAGGAAAATGGAACCCTTTATTTGGACCACAAAGTGTCAAGAAGCTTGGGATCAGATCAAGAAAAAGTACATGGAAGCACTAATTTTAATACCTCTAAATTGGCAAATGGAGTTTCATGTGCACATTAATGCATCATTGTTGGTAGTAGGTACAATGTTGGCACATAACCCAACTGGTAAGTATGATTAGCCTATAGTATATGCCTTCAAACCGCTCAATAAAGCAGAATATAGTTATACTACCATAGAAAGAGAAGCCTTAGTAAGGGTTTATGTTTTGCATAAGTTCAAACATTTTCTATTGGGAAACAAGTTTATGTTTTATGTTGACCATAGGGCTTTGGTGTACTTGGTCAACAAACCACGTGTGTGGGGAAGGATAACAAGATGGTTGTTGCTATTCTTAGAGTATGAGTTCACAGTAGTCTACAAACTTAGTAGAACACATGTAGTTATTGATGTTTTATCCAGATTGCTAGATAATTCAGAACCATTGGTCATCCCAAATCAGATTGTGGATACGTCATTATTTTTTGTAAAACCTATTGGATGCAGGAAGTGAAAACTTATTTAAAGATGGGTCAAATGCCAAAAACTCTAAACCTAGCTCAGAAATAAAAGTTGGTTAGAAAGTAGAACCTTTTACTCTAAAAGAGGGAATTATGTATAAAGTGGGATAAGAAAACATGATGTGTAGATGTTTGACCACCTCATAAGCACAAATTGTCCTAAAGGAACTACATGAAGAGTGGCTAGAGGACATTTTGCTGTAGATATTACTACAAAGAAAATTTTGGATGCAAGATATTGGTGGCCAATTTTGTTCAACGATACTCATGATTTTTGCAGAAGTTATGATAGTTGTCAAAAAATTAAAGGACTAAAAACAAAAAGCCTAACCAAGTTGGTAACAACACTTCCATAGGAACCTTTTATGAAGTGGGGTCTAGATTTTATAGGTCCAATCAAACCAACAGGAAGATTAAAAAGAAAAAAATACATTGGTAGCTACAAATTATGCAACCAAGTGGGTAGAGGCAAAGACACTTAAAACCAATATTGTAATAGTTATAGCCAAATTCCTATATGAATATATTTTGACCAAATTTGGATGTCCATTGACCATAGTTATAAATCAAGGAATACATTTCATTAATGACACATTAAAACATTAGATAAAATAGTTTTTGTTGAAGCATGTTAATTCTACTACAAATTATCCACAAGGAAATGGACAAGCATAGTTTATTAACAAAATCATTGGTAGATTATTGACCAAGTTGGTTAATGAGAAAAGAACAAATTGGGATGAACATTTTTCTATATTTTTGTTTTCATATAGGATTGCTTATAAGGTGGCAATAGGTTATACACCTTATAAGTTAGTCTATGGTTTGCATCCTTTAATGCCAATAGAATATGTTCTGCCGACTATCACTGGGAACCACATAGATGTAGAACCAACCAGAGTGCTAACAACTAGAATTACAAAATTGGAAAAGTTACAAGAGAAAAAAATTGAAGCTTGTAACAATGTGGGAGCCAACTAGTGGAGTAGATTTATGTGGAGTCAACAGAAAAATACTAAGAAAAAGTTCCAATTTGGAATTATGTTGTATGGTTTCCCATGGGAGAAAAAACACATATGGACAAATTTAAGAGAATATAGTTTGGTCCATTCAAGGTACATTATTGTTTACCCAATAATATTTTTATTCTTGTTTTTGTTAACAATGTTGAACCAAACCCAATATTGGTCAATGTTAATAAGTTGAAACCATACACATATGCGGATCAAATATTGAAGGGAATTCAGAGTTTAGAGGATTAGCAGTCTTTACAATTTCTAAATGAAAAAAACATGGAAGAATGATCTAATGAAAAGTCAAAAGTATAGGGAAAAACAAAGACCGTTGGGACTGATCAGATAGTAGTATTAAAAGAAACCCTAGTAAATCTAATAAGTTAGTAGGTTATGAACAAATACTCAAACCATGATTATGCATATTCACAATTACTGGATTGTGGGGTAAATAAATTAATGACATTAAAAAAAAATGTTAATATGATGACTCAACATAGGTTATAGGGGATTTGTAATGTAGACAGCACCAGGTCATCAGATTTAGAGATGTCATCAAAATTACCCAATGCCACGTCCACATAATTTTTTAATCAACAAGTATTTACTATAGCCCATGTTGGTGTTAATATGAATTTAAATGGAAACCGATAGATGTGAAACAATGTAAATAAAATACAAATCATTAAAACATTGGCCTTAAAACAAAAAGTGAAATACCACTTCATGAAATGAGGTGATAACACTTCAAAAGGCAACAAACATTACATTGACTCTTTGTTTTCATTTTCTACAAGCATGTTCCAATTTTTTTTGGTTTCCAGAATGACTGCTGAAGAAAGTCTTGTGGAGAAATTGTAAAGATAGTCTAGAGAGAAGTTGCAGAAGTTGAAAGAGGAGCAAGAAAGTTGAAACAGTGGTGGAAATTTACAAACATTTTGCCTTTACAATCTAGGTTTCCATAAAGAGGTTTGCCTTTTTCTTCTTTAATTTATTATTATTTTTCTTTTCAAAAATCTTCTTTAATATCCAAATTTGAGAGAGCTTTTGAAGAAATTAAAAAAATAAAATAAAATTGTAAGTGAACATTGAGGAGATATAGCTTTAGAAAGCCTAGAAGACATGTAGGTCCTAATGAGCAAGTCGTTCCCATTTCTATTTCAGATTCCGAGGAAGACCACCAAGAGGACAATTTATAACAATAGTAGTAATCACCATTACATCAAGGAGCATACTTAGGAACATATTCCAGAGAGAGTTCATATTCCCAACAAGAAATGCATAAAGAGAACAAGTCAACAAGCAATGGTTGTAAATCTGCATGGGAAGAAATTGTGTATTCATCATCAAGATGATGAGATTAGGTATGTCTTTACTCCAACAAAGCATAATTATAATGGAAATTTGAATAACAATTTGCTTTAGACTTACTCTGGAGAGGAAGAGAGAGCCTGTGTTAAATAAAGTTAAATTGGTAGGCCTATTTGAGATTGAATGGAAGACACTTCGCCACAACATTCTTGTTGAATTTTTGAACAATTGGAAGTTGGATCCTAAACATAATAGAATCAAGGTTATGTTGGGTGAGGAGCAAAGAATAATAGACGATCATGTGTTGGCAAAAGTTTTTAGAATCTACCATACAGGAGAAACAAAGGCAAACCGAGTAGAAATGTCTTATACTAGAGTAACATTGGCAAAAATAGTAGATAAAGTTCCTGATATTTATAACACAAATGAAACGTGGGTTGTGAAAAAGATGAAGTCAGAGTATGCTAATAGAATTGTTGCCATTATGTTAATTATTTACCAAAAGGATAAGGTGAAGTATTTTAGCAATAAGCATGCTATGATGATCTCAAGGGCATGTCATTGAAAGTTTGTTAATTGGGCTGCCATTATGTATTATCAATTGGTTAAAGAATTGATTAGATGGGAGAAGTGTTAGAAAAAATATGATTGAAAGAACAACCAAAAGAAAACCAAAAAAGGATGTATGCCATTTTGCCATAGTCCTTGAAGTTCTATTTCAAAAGTGGTTTCCATTAGAAGGGGCAAAATCACAAGAGGGGAAGAAACAAAGAAAGCAACCTCAAGAACACAAAAGAAGAAAAGATTGTCTAAGGGAGAGGTTCATTAAGAACAAAAGGCCTATCAACCCTATGCACATCTCTCCTAAAAAAGAAAAACAGCCAAAGACTAGGACAAACAGAAGAGCAATTATGATGTTTGAATCTAATGATGATGAGGAGAGAAAAACTCTACAAAAGAGGATATTGCAATGAGAGGCAATATTGATTTGCAACAAGCAACAAAATTGTTGAAAAGACAACAATAGCAAAATCAGAGACAAAAGGAGAAATCCATATCTCTTAAGTTTAATCCAAGATTACTAATTTATCCCAAGCAAGAGTAGAGGGTTGATGGGTAGGAGTATTAAAGATTGCCCAAAAAGGAACCAAGGTCTCAAGGACCAATTAGTAGAGGAACAAATATAGGATTTTGATCACAGTCCACTAGAAGTTCAGCAATGTGTTCTATCACCATAGAATAATGAAGGTATGTAGCCTTCAAGACCAAGTTCTGCACCAAAAATGAATGTACTTGGAGGTCTAGACTGCACACATGAGTTTAGAATCATTAGGTACAAGTTTTAAAGGTTAGACTCCTAGGTTTAATACACTAAGGTCTATGCAAGGGCTAGAACCAAAATTGGATGAGCACAAAAGAATTATTATTATGTTTAAATAGGTAGCAAAATACAATGTATAGATGACAAGTATTTTGCTTAAACTTTCTGATTTGGAGATCAAGAACAAGCAGATTATAATGGATAAGGATAGATTTGTTCAAAATCTTCAGGGAGCTTTGGAGAAGGAGAAGAAGCTTAAAGCAAAATTGTAGGATAAAAATAATGAAAATAGTAAGGTATTAGCATAACTTTAGGCAACTAGACAAAAGATTGATAACATACAGAAGCAAAACAAGGATTTGGAGAACATCAAAATGGAAAGAGATTCCTTGCATGCAACTTAAAGGAAGCAAATTCCAATTATTGGGGTTTAAAAGCAAAAAAGGATATTTTGAGTATAAAATATAACAAACATTAGAAGGATTACAAGCACATGGAAAAAAATTCTTAAAACAACAAAAGGAAGTGGAGGAGCTCATAGTGGATAATGTTAATGCATATCAAGTTAAAAATGAGGTACAAAGGTAGGTTGACCAAAGGCATGCATAGATGGATAAGAATTTGCAGAAGCAGATGGCCTTTGATGAAAAGTTAAATAAACTTTTGGAGGAGACTCAGAAGAAAAAACCTTTCAATTATGATATTGTCTTTACAAAAAAAAAAGAATTCAAGAAGCAAAATACTTTGCTTTAGGTAAAACTTAAGGCACTATCAATGGAGGGAAAAGATGCAAACTTATGGTGGGATGTAGTTCAAGACATTATCTAGAAAGATATTGGGAAGATCTGCAAGAAGTATGAAAGGAATGAAAAGCTATACAAACACATAATTTATCAATGGAAAAAGTTATGCAATTCCATAGTAATGACATTCTTCATTTTGCACTTTAAAATTCTTGAAAATTCTTGGTAAAGCACCTTGTCAAAACATTCTTGGTGCGCGAATGTTTACCAATGTTCACTGGTTGATCTATAAAATTCGTTAAAATTTTTGCTTCTTTGGGCTTCCATAACATTCCCGCACCAAGAATGTCATAATTATGTGCAATTCTTTTGAGTATGAGCCTTTAATTTTGTTTCCAAAATCGGAGTCTTCAAATGAGGAAGAAGATAGAAGGGATACAGATGGGGCAGGACCATCAAATACATGAGTTTTTGAAGAGCCAAGAGACCTTGAAGGAGGAAAGGATAGTCTTGAGAAGGAGGCTACTGATCAAATTTTAAAACAAGTAAAATTTGTTTTGCATGAAGTTAGTTCTCATGAATATGCATTTGTAGCCACAGATATAGGGGAACATATACAACCTAAAGAACATATAATGTAAGAGGATCAAAAGGGTCAAATTAAACATGTGTTAGAGTTGTAACAACAGGATTAGACTTAGATTACATCATATTTGTAATCAAACTAACACTTATAACTATTGAAGTATTGAAGAACAATAGGATCAGAGGAGAGATTGCGCAATTACAAGCACATAAGACACACAAGTATGTGAACAATGCTTGGAGTGAGATATCCAACTCCCCTCCAGCCTTGCTCTTTATTCCCTTCCATGTACCACTACATTGACAAACCATATGGGATAAATCCCTCCTTATTCTAACATGTTCGTGGTACTTACATATTTCAAATCTACCTATGTCTTTGATTACTTGCAACACTTAACTACCACATTGTTTCTAATATCTACCACACCATTTCTAATGTTTCTAACATCTACATCATAATCTTCAACACTCCCACTTTGCAAGTAATCTAAGACTCTCAATCCCATGCTTCTTGTAAGGTTTTGATGTCGCTCCTTTGC
>Ga0209611_10002820_pt1 | contig 30441 bp, 19 predicted proteins | sample S1TSphgellanicum_3_FD_187693 | JGI IMG/M metagenome (GOLD analysis project Ga0209611, IMG submission 187693) | Host-associated microbial communities from peat moss isolated from Minnesota, USA - S1T2_Fc - Sphagnum magellanicum MG (SPAdes) (version 2) | ecosystem: Host-associated > Plants > Peat...
GCAAATGCTGAGCAGTATCATGGCTGGATTCTTTTCTGAGGAATGTTGCAAAACTAATTCAGGAAACCATGCCTGAATCCTTCCTGTTTCCTTTTGGAACTGCAACTTATGTTGAAGATACCCCTGATCTATTTGTTGAAACATTTTGTCAAGACAGCAGCATGCTTTGAGCCTTTGCCTTATTCTAGATGGCCAAGCTTTGGCAACCCTTGTTTTTTTGGGGGGGGGGGATACAGGGGAAGGAAACGCATATTCTGAACCCTCATTACCAAAATTTCTTGCTGGCAAATAGATTTTGTAAAGGCATGCATGAAACCTCCAAGTGCACACATTTATGTGGATTCTTGCAAGCTAGTCAGAATCCCTTCATACCACCTATGGGGCTCTTCTGGAGTAGAAAGCCCTTCAGATCATCATCATCATCATCATCACGAGCTTTCTTTCAGAAGTTTCAAATCTTGCTCGATAACATGAAACTAGGAATCTTCCAATTCCTTAGCATACCCACCAAACTTGCTGTAAAAGCTAGAAGAAATTGGTACCCATCTTTCACAAACTATTGCCACATTCTCTAGTCTGCTATGGTCAAAAAATTTGATCGAAGCTACTGCTAAAGCTTCAGTTATGTAAACTGCCTTTTTTTTGCTCATTTCCACATTTGTTGTTGGTACCCAAGGAGAAACTTGCTGAAATCTGGCAATCAAGACCTGCAAGAAAGCTGTCCTTAAGAAAACATCAAGAGCAAACTGATCTCCTTATGATCTCCATTTCCCAGTTTGTTCTCAAGCATCCATGCTTTCACAGCCTAGTAGTAATCTGCCTGCTTCTGTGCCATCTCTTGCTGCAACCACACCATCATGACAACATGAGTACTAAAACAGCCCTGAAGAGGATGGCACAACCATATGAATTTGACAATCAATAACAAGGCATGTTCTTGACTACCTCACTGAAAAAAAGATGGACCTGCTCCACTATCTTTTTTTCTATTAATTCAATCAAAGGATTAATGGGCATACCTCAAATGCCACCTTCAAGTGGTCAAGCTCCTTCGTCAGATCGGTGATGGCCAAATTGTATGCCTGCATTGGTGTGGACTGACTTGTGGTTTGAATCTGTGGACATAACCTCCTAAGAAAAGAATGAGTAATTCCACAGTCAACAACAATAACAACAGGAGAAGTAGAAGTGATGGCCTGTTCTTTGCTGTTCTTCTCCATCAGCAGCAACAATAATGGCCAAGAAAGATAAGGAAGAACTGACCTTCACCACCATTTTGTACTGCAGTGGGTGTGGCAGCTTGTAACCTGCAAACAGAACGCTTGGATCCCGATGAAGCTGCCTGCAATCATATCCATCCAAAATAAGTATTTATTCTACTCTTTATGGATTCCGAATTCCCAGAAGTGCAGCCTCTGTGAAGCATTGGCCAATTTTGTAGTAAGTAGTTTCAATGTAAGTATAACTGTTCAATGTAGGCGATGCCCTTTATCAAAGCAAGCAGAGAACCAACCAACGGAGATGAACATGAGCCTCAAACCCTAGACCCTAAAGCCTGGACGAAGGAATTCCGAGAATCTAAGAAATTGGAAGGCCAGTCTATCAGAAGCAAAGAGTAGTACGACAGACTGTTGCTTAACCTAGTCGGGTTCTCAGAAGGATGCGAACAAAAAATACAATGGAAGGATGCAAGGTGGAGAAACTCCATACATGCGAAGGACATTCCCAACTGTATGGTCCTCACGTTGCACAGTAAAGGTCGCCGCGTTCATAATCTTCATGTCTCTCTCGTAAGCCACCCTGCCATCAATATCACCAGCAGAGCACCACAATCATCATCGTCATCTTCCTCTCTTCAGCTTCCGGTTGATCAAAGCGCTGAGAATGGTATCCGAGGTCTCCAGAGCGACAAATTAATTGATCGAGACTAAGCACAGACAATTAGTGCAAGATGCAAAAGAAAAGCCGCAACAGATACTTACTTTTTCATACCCTCAGGAACCACGAACCGCTCATATCGATCCGGAGCGTTCATTTTGACGTCGCTCGTGTTCGATCTGCAGGTGCTCAACTCGCTCCTCCTCCTCCTTCAGCAGCAACAGAAATTTAGTGGAGACGCGCTTGTCATGAAAACCCTTCCTTTCTTCCACACGAACCCTAATTAGGGTTTCGTGTTTCGTGAGAAATGCGCACTCCTAAGAACTTAAGACTGCGCTGGAGGCCGATTCTGCCATTTCTTTAAAATTAAGCATATGGCGGAACTTATTTTGGTAATCAGCTTATTTGGAGCATTACATTTTTATAATTGGATATGTAGGATTACGTGTCAGTAGAGTTTGGATGATTTCATGGGCAGATTCAGCCTCTCAAAAACTCTGATTAATGGAGTGGGTGAGCCCTGTGGAATGGGCAAGGTTCCATCAGTCCAGGTTACGAATGTTGCAAAGATACCTGTTTGCAATAATCTGTTTTATCTTGTCTTTTTGCATTCAGTTTTTCACATAGCGTGATAGTATTGCTTTTCAGAGTGCTTTAGCCTCTGCTATATAGAGAGGAAGATTGCTTTGGCAGGAGATGCTTGTTTTAGATCTCTTGTTATTATTAGATCTCACAATTTGCATGCAAGTGACATTAGAGTGACTTTGGGTGAGATAGCTTTCTATCATGAGAGGGACTACCTAAAACCTTTCTTGAGTTCCTGTGGGCTGCAGATCTTTTGGCATTTATTTGCCTTCCCTTTTGTCTTCTGTGTGATGGCTCTGGCCATCAGTTTTTATTGAATTTTTGATCATTTAGTTGCAATATTTAAGTTTGATCTTGCAGAATGGGGCCCCCTAATGCTACATTGTGACAACTCTGCATAGTACTTTTACGCATTATGGAGATGCACCCAGGCATGCCATAAATTTTCAGGAAGCTATCCAAGTCAAGAATTCCACCTAGGAATCAGTTGAGTCTGATAGGGTGACAGGCTGTTCCTCCAGATGAGATAATGTGTTCTACCAGGACCATTCCAACTTGTAACTGATTATTCCTTCTGTTGACTGACATTGCAAGTGAAACTGGCAGCACCATATGTGGAACCAGATATGACCCCTGTCCCACCTAGGAAAAAACCAGTGTTGTGAGGTTATTAGAATCTGCTAAAGATACCCATCAGTTATCAACCTGGTTATGTACCAACTTACCTGGGGGTGAAAATTTTTAAAACTGCTTTTGGTATAGAAACTTGATTCTCAAATTTTCTGAATTTCTCAAGGCCCCACATTTCGAACCACCAAGTCTTTCTCGTCTCTTTCATGAAACCTGTCAGTTCTTTGATATTTCTAAATAACCAGAACTGGCAGTTGTCTGATTCTGATTGTTTTTCCTAAAAACTGGAATGGGCTGTTCTTTGATTCTGAAAGTTTTAAAGAACTGAAACAGCTGGTAATGTAAGAAATCAAATAACTACACAACACTAAACAAAACCTAGTACCTGAATGAGACATCAAAACCCATTAGGTACAAAAGAATTGACCTTCTGCAACCGATTCTGCCAGGTAACCCTTGCTTCAGAATTGGCAATGAAGGGTTTAGGGTTTAGGGTTTTAGGGTTTAGGGTTTAGGGTTTAGCTTCACTGCCATGAAACTACAAATATACATGCAGAATCGGCACTTTTTGCCCATTCCAGTCACAGCGCTGATTCTCGCTCTCAATGCTGCAGCAGTGGAACCTGAATCTATCCATCCCTCTTTTAAACGCACCCGAGAACAAGGGCACCATGCACCACATTTGCAGCCTCATTTGATGAAGTTTATATAGAAATTCCTCCAATTAACTTACAGAAGGAAAAGTTTTTGTTGCCTCGACTAAGTTTCTTCTACTTCATTAGCTTTCCGTGAAGGATACTGAAAAAGGAAAATGCTCCTAGTAAATGGAAACAGTCTTTGTACAAAAAGAATGCTCGCTAGGGGCAGTGTTCCCTGGTGTAAATGACCATCAACGGAATTGATCGCCACAGAGAATTCTGCGAATTTCAGGTTTTCAGTTAGAATCCTACCTTAAAACATGTCAAAACGCCAGGTCTGGTCATTTAGGTACTAGAGAACAGGCCCTTGGTGGCTGAGTCTGCAAGGCAAAGTGGTCAGTCAATAGGCAAGCCTGAGAGTGTGAGACAGGTGACTGAGCTTGCTAGAGTCTGCCACCATTGACCAAGCGCCAGAAGACGCTAAACATCCCTTAATGACCACTATCCAACACAAAAAATGGTCGACAGTGCTCAACTGCTTGGTTTTTGTCATAAGGTTCGACAATTCTGACCTTATATATATGTTTAATTGATCCTTTTTAATGCTCAAATGTATTCTACTGGTTCGTACTTTCTGTCTACTGAGAGAGGAAATTGAGCCTGGGAAAACAAAACGTGAAAACAAAAAATGAGGTTCTTTTTGCAGAACATGCAAAACATGAAAAAACTGTGCAACCCAATTCAACACAAAACCACACAAGGTGCAAAAGTCAAGCTTGAAAGTGTGTCAGATAAAGCTCATTAAGGAGTGTTTAGCATCCCTCCCAAGGGCCCATTCCATAGCATTAGTAGCAGGTTCCTGGTTTTAAAAGTCAAATGTGAAACGCTGCCAAAGGAACTCTTGGCATTTACACTCAGTGGAACTCCCCCAAACAATCGGGTTCCTCTGACAACCAATTCCACCAGGAGAATCACGTTGTAAGGACGGCCAAATCAACCCCACCCCTTTTCCCCCTCCTTTATGTAGCCTCAACCTATTGGAATGTACTGTAGAAATACCATAGTATGGTTCAACATATGAATGTTGAATAGTTAATTAATTTTGAAGATTCCATGTTGAAAAATTGAGTATTATTAAATATTTTAAAAGTTCATTATTTTCCTTTGCAAATTTTTTTCTTTGAATTTTTTTTTTTGGAAATTACACACAATATAATTAGTGTGGAAGCCGACAAGGTACAGTGGTAGTTGCTTTTGTATTCCATGGACCATAGGTAAAAGCCAATTCTCTCTGTCTGATACTATATTATAACATTTGCTGAAAGGACTCACTTGGGGTCGGTTGGTAATGTGGAGGTGCCTTCAACTAATTGCACTAGGACAACCTACATGACAGAAGAAAAATTATTCCTTGCGAAAAGAGGATGGAATAATATTCAAATACAGAAAGGAAGGCATATCATTGACATGATTGTTCCATCCTTGATATGGGACAGAAGAAACTGAATGGAGAAGCCAGTCATCACATAATGGCTCTGCCTGTTATGGCAAATTCAAACCCAGGAAGAGTTAGAATAAGAAACGTTCCATGAAGTTCCTGAAAAGTGAACTCAGAGTTCACAATAACACCTAGTGAACATTGCACAAACATGGGACCAAATGAACTCTCTGTTTCTCCATACTCGTCTCTCATTTAGAGGCGCATCTAAGAATAAAAGTGTGCATGTTTATTGAGTATCAAATCACAACGAGACCACATTAATTCTCCTGAATATGTTCCCATGCTCTTAGGAAGGAGTGTTAGCCCAACCCAAAAATGATGGCAAATAGTTTTAGGAATAGAATTCTCAGGCAGCCAAGGAGACAGCTTAACAGGCATACAGGAGGGCCTATCTCATTATTGAAACAATGGACAAGCCTGATGTAGGATTCAGGGTGGAGCTCCTCTTTTGCTCAATTTCATAAGTTGTGACATTTGATGTGCAATCTTATGGAATATATTGGGGTGGTGTTGGATGCATGCTGCATTATCAAGCAAAATGAAGAAAGAAGTTGTATCACTACCTTTTCGTTCTACAAACTATCATAAGTTGATTGAACTAGTTTTGAGGTGGCTACCAACTTATCAGTTCCACCCATAAAGAATTGGTTGCCAAACTACCAATGTGTGGGTTTCATCCACATTGAATTGGATGTCAACTCAGTAGTTCCCCTCTCCCAGTTTAACAAACCAAAAAAATCAACACCGAATTGACACAATGACCACATGTGAACATAAGAAATTTGCCTCCAATGCTTCCATAATGACCTCAACATAACAACCAATGAGTATAATCTTGCTTGTCATGGCACACTTTGAGAAACAAAGGATGGAAGCTAGAATGAGTCATGAAGAATAAGTAGATAATTGTTGAGAAAGTGGACCCATCATGTCCTAAGCTTTGCATCTCACATGATGAGATAGAAGTTCTCAATAGCGGGTTAGAAGCCCACATTTGTCCAAGGAACCACTCTCTATTTCTCCGTGTTTTTCACTCATGGTAACACCTGGGGCTAGCAACTCATGACAACTGGAACATGGGTAGGCTAGCAACCTTGAGCTAATGCCCTTGACAACCAACTATTAAATAGTGAACTTTCTTTGGCATATGCCTTGTATTACATGAAACTCTTAATTGCCATATGAAAACATATTAATTTGAAAGTTCAAAAGAAAAAGAGGTAAAGCATATATTCCATTTGCCCAATATTTTTGAAGTTCACCTTTCTAGTGCCATCTTACTTCAATTATGTTAATTTGTATGTTTCCAGTTGTATGTCTTGTCAATAATACATTGTATTGTGAAATTATGCATCTGTGAAATTGCATATAGTATTATACATATACAACTTACCTAATTGTATGAATTCCAATTTAAATTTTTCTGGGATATATGTTGAATTTATTACATATACATATGCAGTTCATTATAGTATTGTGAAAGTTTGTAATCAATTCTTTAATCTCAGATGGGTGATGGGTCTGATCACCATTATCCATTTTTTCACTTTATCCCATTTTGCAAATTGTCCTGAAACCTATCCATCTTTTTTTAATAAAAAATTCATGTAAATTTCACGTAGTAAAACTAGGGGTGATTACTGGTTTTCAAAAGTAATTACAATTTTTTGTGTTATTCCATAACTTGAACTTTAATCTTGATATAAACATGTTTCCAAAACATATGTATTTTAGAATGAGATTAAAATAAAGAACTATAAACTATATCATCATGAATATATTGGGGTGGCATTGGAAGTACTTTGAATCATCTTATTAATAATTTTTCAAATATTTTGGAATTAAAAATAAATCTAAAATTATAAGTTGTTACTAATGATTGAAAGTGTCACCATTCAACCTACATCAATTGCCAACTGATTCATAAAATTGCCCCATTTAAATCTAGTTCATGTTCCTAAGAATAAATTAATCACCCAAATTATGTAAGTAAATTTTTCAATCCTTTTGACAATTGCAAATAATGTACCTAAGATGAAAGCCAAGATAATTATGTTCAAACTAGTTTTGTTTGGATAATAAGTCTGCTAGAACTCATAAGGTGGGTGGTTGCCAGGGATTGAATTGCCTCCCATGCATGATCTGATAGTTTGTGAATTACAGTCAAACCATAACTTGCAAAAGTCGTGTGCCCATCTTGGTAGACACCCTTAAGTTCAAAACATTCTTAGGATGGAAAATACCCAATATACGCTAGTAGAAAATGACCTTTTCTAACCAAAAAGTTTCCAACTACATGTTTTCAACTATATTTTAATTATATTTTTTAAATATTAGAATAAACTAATGATGATTATCAAATAATTTGATCCATCTACTAATTTAGTGGACAATTAAAAACAAGTTTTGACTAAAAATCTATCTTCTAAATATTTTTGGCATTAACAAACTCTCTGGTTGACCTATAGTTGAAATGTTGACAAAAAGAATGATGTCTTTCATCGTCATGCCTCCTTGTGTGATGTGGCAACATCATGTCTAAATTTAAATTGCTTTGGTAATTTTGGAAGCATGTGGATGGATGATAATGTATTACATTGGATGGATGAAATGTAGTGCAACAAGTTGCAACTATAATACAACTTTGCAAAAACCATGATACTTTTTTAGGTTTGGCAATTATTACATTATTTTTGGAAATTCTAATTTGATTTTTAAATTTTTATCTAATTGAACTATGTAATCTTTTAAAAATTAAAAGGGAGAAATTTTTTGAATTTTTTCAAAAACCAATCTGATTATAGTATAGGCTTCAAGTCTAAGGAGCCTACAAAGAAGCTGCCCATATTTAATGCTGAAATTTTAATTTTCAAATTTTTTACTATCAAAGTGAATTTTAAAAAGTAAAATAATTATTTGGTACTTGAGTGCCAAACTTGGTATTACTATAGATGACCACTTGAAATTCAATATCTCCCTCATCATAAGTGCAAAAATTTTGAAAAAAAGTTCATTAAATTTTAATTGCTGATTTTTTCTACCATTATAAAAAACACACCCCAATTCTTTTGAATATTTTAATTTTTGATGCCATTAACTTTGTCTTTTATTGTAAAAACATTGTTTAATGTTTTAGGATTAACATATTGTAATTAGTATAATTGATAAGTAAACTAGGCTAATATAGAATAGGTGCTAAAAAGTAATTAGAAATATGTTGTGACTAAATTGATCACATTTGCAGCTAAAATGTTTAACCTAGATCTTTTGTTTGAACCATCTTCTAGTGTGCAATATATAACTAGGTGCATTAATTGTATTCAAAATGCAAACATCATTCAAAGGATGAGTCAATAAAAAGGATTCAACCCTAAAGCTTAAACCCAAAATAAAATAAGATTAGTTGAAACTTACCTAATTAACCTAGGCCTACCTACTTACCTATCTACATAGATGCCACATGTCAACATTTTACTATCTTAAATTGAATCATCTAAACTTTATTAATCAATACAAATATTAAATATTACATTGGGTTTAAATGTGCCATGTGTCATCAAATAATTTGCCTTCAAGAAAATGGACATACTTGCCAAAAAAAATGTTTATTCCAATGATTAGAAAAAGGAATCTTTCAATTTAAGTTTTCACACACTTTTTGTTTCTATCAACACATTGTTGTTATGGGACATAAAGGAGGTTTATGGAACCACCAAATGGCCATGTAGGGTAAAAGCACATTACATTGGACCAAAATTGGCAATTCAAAGTCCATTTTAAAGTCCAAATCTAATGATTTTTTTTTTAAACATTTAAATGGTGTTGAAGTTCACATTTTTTTCCATTTCCAAATTCATACCATCATAATTTAAAAAATTTTATAAAAAACCTTTAAAAATATGGGTCTTGAAAAGGTCAATTTAGACTTCGAAAAGGACTTTATGAATTTTAAATTTTAAATCTTAAATCTTAAAAAAATTTGGAGATTTTTTTCTTGCTTGATTTTTTCATCTTAGGTGTTATGGTACTTCAATGTGTGGTGGTAAAAAGTTATAGGCTTAATTTCCAACTTCATTAGAAGTAAAAAGTCCATAATGATAGTTTTTTTAATGTAGTTTGGACTAGGGACATTAGATCTACCATCCTTTGAAAAATCCACCTTGGATTGGACATTTATCCTTTTGGTAAAACAAAATTTGTGTTTGAAACATCAGAATGTAAGTTTCAAATTTTCATCTCACTTTTGCCAAGTTTCTCAAATAGAATGCAATAATACCCAAAAAAAATTGCCACTGAAACCTCCAAAAATGTCCATTGTAGCATTTTTTACCCGTCAATATTCTAAAGTAATGGACACCATCAAATTGGATGGTTTCATCTAGGAATCAACAACTAATGTGATATGTAGTGAATGCATAATTCACGATATTCACACCCTTCATGACATGAAAAAAATTGTTTTAACATTTAAAAAGGCTTCCTATGGATGATTATCATAAATTGTGATACACCCATGAAGTGTAGATTAAAAAATGGTGGTTGTACTAGTCATCAAATCATGTTTAAATCACCAAGGGCATTGTTATTCCAAATGTAATTTTGTGGACTTCAAATGGAAATTCAATAGGTGGAGGTGCCAAGGTTGGCTTTTCAAGTAGTGGGCAAAGACCACTACTTGCATTCAACCCCACAGTGGAGTTCTTCCATAAGTTGAAAAGAAACCACCAAAAGGTATGAATGAAAAAATTATAAAACTTGCAAGAATTTCAATACGAAAGTAATTAATGAAAGTTTGTGTGAAGCATAGGCACATATGCAATGGTTGATTATTATGACTTAGACGAAGGTTTAAACCATCCAATTTACTATAGAATTTGAGACAAGGAGTTTAAATGGAAAGTGAAAAATGTTATTCTTCACCCACAACCCCCACCTCCTAAGCAACAATTGCCAAAAGCAATCATAGTTTTTGCAGAGTTGAAGTAATCAAGCAAAGGACCCATGTAATATGTATCGTGCTGACCTTTCTTTCCCACCTCTTATGTTGCAGTGAAATTCCTCACATGATTATAAAGAACAACCAAAGATTAAAAATGCATTGTGGCAACGAAAAAGACGTCAAAAAGATGATAAAATAAGATGCCAATGGCCAATTTATATTCAAGTTTGACTATAACAAAGAATTGGAGTTAAAATTAATCATGACAACACTTTTCATCATTTCACCACAATCGAATTTTGGTCCCCATTTGTTTAGATACCAACCAAAATTTAACCAACATTTCTCTTGAAAACAAGTTGGACCCACATGATTATTCACCAAGGCGACCAAAGTTTGGTCATACTCCTTAGATAAGGGCAATCATTGGCTTAGCAAGGATGGACAAATTTGGTTGCACTTTTGGATAGGGGTGATCACTTGCCAAGCTGACCGAAATTCAATCACTCCTTGAATAGGGGCGATCTCTACTTGGATAAAGGTGAACAAATTTTGATGCACTCTTGGATAGGGGTGATTGCTCATTAGTGTGATTGAAATTTGGTCACACTTTTAGATAGGGGTGATCACTACTTGGATAGGGGTGGACAAATTAGTTGCACTTTAAACCAAGGTTGATTGCCACTTGGATAGGGGTGGACAAATTCAGTTGCATTTTAAACCAAGGTTAATTGCCACTTGGATAAGGGTGGACAAATTTGATCACATTCTTGGACAAAAACAATCATTACTTGAATAAGGGTGGACAAATTTGGTCACATTTTTTAGTAGGGGTAATTGCTTCTTGGATAGGGGTGGACAAATTTGGTTGCACTCTTGGATAACGGTAATTACTTCTTGGATAGGGGTGGACAAATTTGGTTGCATTCCTTGGATAAAGGCGATTGATACTTGGACAACTTTAATCACACTTTTCAAATAGGGGCGGACAAGAGCAAACAAGGGCAATGGTTCATTCAATATGGGTAGGTGCAATTTGGTCAATCTATGGATAAGGTTAAATATATTACAATTGGATTTTATTTGTAATCTAGACAATTGGGATTATTTGCATGGTGTACAAATTATTGAAAATGATGTAGTTGATTAGATGGATAGTTGAAATCCTCTTTTAAAAAAAAAAATCAAAAACATTGTTTTTGTTACAAATTTAATGTTTTTAAAACATTCAATAAAAAATGCACATGTGGATTCTACATGGTTTTTTTTTTACATAGTTTGCACATGTTACGTCCACAAAGGTAATTATTTTACCCTTGATACAACAATTAATATACTCAACATAGGTTAACCTTAAGTTGACCTTAAACCAATGTGATGGAAGGTTGCATTGGCGTCAAAATAGATGTGATTGATGTGACGTGACAAGATCGATGCTTATAACCTTATTTTCAATGTTAATAGTCCTTTGGCCTCACTTAGCATACCCTCAATCTGGATCTTTGTAACCTCTTTCAACTAGAACCAATGTTTTTGCTTTGCCATACACAACTCCAACATTTCCTTTGTCAATGCCTCCAAACGAATGCCTTTCTTTTCCTTTTCAAATGAAAAAAAAATTCAAATTTGGGGCCACCTTAATTTCTCCTAAGTTCATAACAAATTGCACTAGCCTTTTGAATTTGTCAAATGTCATTTGGGTTGGGGATGTGTTGTCCAAATTTATTTTGACCTCCTCTAAAATGTTTTCTCCCAAACCCAAATTAGCTATGGGTAATAATTTAGCCAACAATGTCTTCCATTTGGGTAAAGCATGCTATAATGGAATTTTTTGGAGGTCCTAGTGGCAATTTTTTCTTGGTGAGTCAAGTATTGTTGCATTGTATGCAAATCTATTTGAAAAACTTGACAAAAGTGAAATGAAAAATTGAAACCTACATTTTAATCTTTCAAAACCAAAAAACAATTTACCAAAAAAATAAATGTTCAATCCAAGGTGGACTTTACAAAGGATGGTACATCCAATGTCTTTAGTCCAAATTACTCCAAAAAAACTATCATTATGGACTTTTTTCTTTTGGTGGAGTTGGAAATTAAACCTACAACTTTTTACCACCACACATTAAAGTACCATAACACCTAAAATGAAAAAATCAAGCAAGAAAAAATCTCCCAAAAAATTTTAAGATTTAAAATGAAAATTTCAAATTTGTAAAGTCCATTTCGATATTTAAATTGATTTTTTCAAGACCGATATTTTTAAAAAGGTTTAAATTATAGTGGTATGAACTTGGAAATGGAAAAAAAATGTGAACTTCAACACCATTTAAATGTTTTTAAAGAAAATCATTGGATTTGGATTTTAAAAAAGGACTTCAAGCCATCAATTTTGGTCCAATGTAGTGTGTTTTTACCCACTTCTCTTTTATTTCATGCACCAACTTTAAATGATATCATTTTTTTTCTATTTTGGAATATTTTCGATGTCCTCCATACTCAACCACTTCTATAATTGTTAAGATACATCACTAGAAAACATGGTCTAGCACCACTGCACTCTTCATCTAAAATTTAATTTGACTGGAATGGGACTTGCCCCATTCCACTATTGATGGACTACAGTGAAAGTGAAATGACAATGTCATCTTCTTCATTATCTAAGTGGGATGGGGCTCATGCCATTCCACCATACATAGATTGTAATGGAAGGCAACTGTGACAATGTTATCTTCTTGACTACTTAAGTGGAGTGGGGCTAATGTTAGTATACAATATATTGACTATATAGTGAAAAGCACCATGATAATGTCATCTTCTGGATTAAATAATTAAGTGGAATGTGACTCATGCCATTCCACCATACATAGATTATAATGGAAAGCAATTATGGTATTACCCATTTCTTAGATGCTTGAATGGAGGGTGAATGGGCATGTTCACAATTGATTATGTACAAAAATAAATTTTAAGTATTTAATTTGCTTATATGTATGTCACATGCTACTATAATTACATGTTAGATTATAATGGAACTAAATTGAAACCCAAGAATCTCAAATGCATGAGATGGACATATGGGCAAGGTGTCACACAAAAAGTGCATTATGTGGAATTTCCCATTTTGCCTTAAGATCATGTATAATTTACTTGTGGATGTATTTATGCCACGGAGACTCAAGTGATGCATTTTGAAAACATTGATTTCGTCATGAATAATCCAACATGCATATATGGATTTAAACATCATAAGATGATTGAAACCACCATAAACACAATTATATTGGTGAAAATGTATATGTATATTATTGTTAAATGGGACAACCATATAACATTAATGTTACCCCATCATTGGAGTGGACATTGGATTCACCATTACATTACATTGCTTTTGTATAGTTCCAATGAAAATGAATTACTAGAAAACATGGTCAAAAGCCACTACACAATTCCATTCATAACATGTATAGCTAGGACAAGTCATGGGACCAAACAAGGATGTTCAAACTATTCACTACAATTAAATTAATTTTAACAAGTGTACTCACTTTACATAATCACATGTGTAATTGAAAGCCCATGGAGTTTATTTGCTCCTAATGTATGCATGCAATTCTCCATCAACTTATTTAACTAGCTCTAGAGTAGCTTAAGTTCCATCACCTCCCTTCTTGAATGAAAAAGATATTGTTAGAAATACTATTTGTTTATACTCCCCAAGGTTGATAAATGTGTTAAACATTCATCAAAAGGATGAATAGTATTCACATCTTTATAATATTTAGGTTGAATAAGGTTTAGAAGTGGAGGTTACATGAAGGTTTGCTGGCAACTAGGACTAGGGTTTCGTGGTGGCTAGGTTAGGATTTGGCGGCAACAAGGGTTAAGGTTGGTGGCTATTTTAAGGTTAGGAGAAAGTATATATTGGAGTGGTTTTGAGTAATGATTCATTCTATTCTATCAAGTTTTTGAGTGCACCTAGAAACATTGAAGTTTGGAGTTAGTTTATTACAAGTTATAGTTTCATATCTATAGTTTGTGACATAGGTCTTCAACCCATGTGATTTCCTTCCTTGTCATTTCAATACCATTGCATCTTTTGATAAACTTTGGTGTTTCAAAACTTACTTGGTTTCTAGTTGTTTCCAATAGGTTATGGGCCCACACCAAACAAGAGAAAGAGCACTGTGTTGTTACAAGAAAAATTGAAGTATTATGGATTGAAAAAAAGAATTGTTTATTGAAGTTAAACCTTGGAATTGAAAGATCTTGGAGATTTGCATTTCTTCTTGGGCATGGAGGTGGAAAGGGATTGTGAGCAACATCTTTTTTACATCAACCAAATTGGGTATCTCAAGGAAATTCTAAAGCACTTTTACATGGAGGATTGCAAAGCTATCAAGTGTCACTTGATCCCAAGATAAAGTTAAAAAATAATATGAACAGAGATGTTGAGATGATTGGGGATCCTTATCAACAAGCCATTAGATCTTTGATGGATGCCATGTTGTGTATTCAAATTGGGCCGGTGACCTTGAGGATTAGAGATCCACCATGAGGTTTATATTCATGATGGGAGGTGGAGCCATTTATTAAAGCAACAGACAATAATTCATAATCGTTTTGTCAACAATCAAAGCTGAATACATGGCAAGCACACAAGTTATCAAGGAAACCAAATGGATGACAAAGTTCATGAAGGAATTAGGATACATGAAAGAGAAAAAGGCAATGGTGATTTGATGTGACAACCAAGGTGCAATATCATTAACAAAAAATCCCACCCAACATGTTCAAACAAATCACATTAATGTTCAACATCACTTTGTTCAAGAACAAATTTAAAATGGCAAAATCATGTTTGAATATTGTTCAACAAAGACATTTTTAACATATCCATTATGTTTCAATACATGATAAACTTTAACAAATATATGTATAATTTGAATATTTAAAAAAAATTAAAATTAAAATATGAATATAATATACATGTATTATAATATATGTATACATATATATACATATATTCAATATTTTATCTTTGTATCATTTAATTTAATAATCATATATTAATTCCAATTTTATATTTATTTTCAGTATATTGTAAGTTAAATAATAGAATTTATTTTTTAAAAATTACTAATTGATTATATTATATATTATTAAATTCCAACCACTTAACATAACATTATAATTGTTCTCGTTTTTCATTATTTCAATTTTTTAAAATTTTAAGTTTATTAAAATCTACACATTTAACACAATATATACACATACATATGCAATGTTATATGTATATAAATTTTTTTGAATTATGTTTTAAATATATACATAATACAACAAATATTTTGTAATAAAATATATTATATAAGAAATTATAAATCATATTTAATCATATTTTTTTAAAAGGTCATTATATATATATATTTATTTAATATTTAGTAAATTTATGAATCTTAAACCCATAGATAGATTTGGTTTAAATAGCATGAAATTGCTTGAATTGTGTTATTTTTGCTATTAAAATAGGATAGTTAGATTAAACTTGGCTAGACTAAGGCTAAAGTTCATTAATTTTGTTTAATTTTGGTTAAAATAATATAAATGAGGCTAAAGTAGGTTATTCTATCTAAAATAGGATATATTTTCTTATATTTTGATAAACTTGGCTAAAACTTGGTTAAGCTTGGTTAAATGAAAATAATTTTTTCTAAACTAAATGATTTTGGTTAAATTTGGTTAAACCTAGCAAAATTTTAATTAAATTTGATTAGTTTTTGTTGAAATTGAATAAATTTGGCTAAACATTTTTAAAAATTATGTTAAATATGTATTTGTATTTGGTTAAATTTTAATAAATTAAATTAAACTTGGATAAATTAAAACATTTAGTTTCAAATTTGATACTAAAATTAAATTTGGTTAAAATCGGTGAAATCAGGTTACATGAATGCATTTATGTTAAACATGGTCAATTAAACTTGGCTAAATTTGAAAGTATTTGGAAAATAGATATTTTAAATTTATTTTGTTGGAATTAAGGCCAATTTAGGCTAAATTGAGTTAATTAATCTAAATTTGGCTAAACTTGGAATTTTAAATGTTGCTAAAATTGGTTACATTTGGCTAAACTAAACTAAATTGGCCTACATATGTTCAAATATGTTACATTAAGCCAAAATATAAAATTATTTAGAATAAATTATGTTATTTAAAATAAACTAGGCTACTTAGGGTGAACTAACGTTAAGTAGGTTAAATTAGGATTGGATTAAGTTAAACTAAATTAATTTAAACTAGGTTCATATTAATTCATACTAAACTAGGTTTAAATATATTAAGCTAGGAATTATTTAAATTAGATTAAATTAAGGAAAATTAGGGTTCTAATACAAATTTGACCATGTTGATATGTAATTTTTATTTTTTAAAAACTTGATGAAACAAGGTCAAGTAATTATTTTAATATCGTTACATTAATTGTGTAGTCATATTTGTAGTCATAATTACCTCTAGTTGTAATCATAGTCATATTTGTAGTCGTAGATTCACAATTATGATTATATTCGTCAAAATGATTACGACTCAAGTCCATTTACAATTACATGACTATTTTGGGCAATAGTTGCAACATGTCCTAGTCATAGAAACCACTTTTTGGTGTAGTGGAATAAAGGTCAAGAGGAGTGAAGGATGGATTTAGGGTCCAAACGTACAAGGTTGGTGATCGGAATAAACATTTGGAAGAATGAAAATTTTAATTGGGATTGGTTGTTTGCCATCAAACAACATTTGAAATAAGAGTTTGAAAACATGCTCAAATTTCTTGAGAGCATCACATAAGAATTTAGTTCTCTAATTTACTATTAGTTGTTTTGTTGACTCCTATGTTGGGTGAAATTCCTGCTAGAACTAGCACAAAAAAAATTCAATTTCTTAACTTATTGTATAAGTTGCTTTCTTATGGTCCTATTTGGGCTCAAATTTCTTGGTAGAATTGGCAACCAAAAAATTCTATTTGTTAACTTTTAATATAAGTTACTTTCTTATGATTATGAGTTGTTTTTTTGAATGGGCCTTAAACCTTAAACCTGGGCATAAGGATGTAGAATAATGAAAAGGAACATTTTTGCAAACTCAAATCAAAAGGATATATTATATTAGGTTTATAGGAATTTATTAGGTTTAAAGGAAATTGTAATCTAAAACCCAACATTGCAAAGGGTTTAGGGTTTAGGGTTTACTCTTTTTAAGATAACATGCAGTTATAAATCTAGTGAACTTGCTTGTTTACAAAGTTTCAAACCATTATCACCTTCATCACAAATAGCAATGACAAGTTGCCATCACTCGGAGATTTAAATGAAAGTATACAACCAATTTTCATTTGTTTAAACTTGAAAGCCATCCATCTTGATCATATAATAGGGCATCCTTTTTGGAATCTTATTTTAACAAATGGAAGGTCAAATTTGCGGCCTTTGTTTAAATGAAACTATGTCATTTTAGGCGTCCATTGGAAGATAGTTTTGAAAAGTTTAGGGCTAGGATAGTCTAGTGTTGCAAATTAAGAATTTCATTCTCATTGCCCACATTTTTCGATTTATCCTTTCTCAAGTTCTTCTTTTGCAAGAGAGGTAGCTTCCATCTTTGAAACCATTAACTTCATTTAGGTCTTTGAATTAGTAATGTTTTCTTGAGCTTTATGGAGCTTCGATTCCAATTTTGTCAATCACTCTACATTCATTGAACAACATTTTTTTTTTCTTTTTGTTGTTGCAAGGTGTTGTTGCTACCAAGTGGTTACACAAGGATGCAAAAGAAATCTTGTGAGAAAGGTGGAGTTCGGAAATGATATTACAAGAGGAGTTTGGAAGTTACATCACAAGTAAAGGCTTTGTGCTTGTTCTAGGTATTTTTAACTCCTTGATGGTATACTATGGTATAAATATGCCTTGGGAAGATTTTTTCATGTTGGTATTGTTGTATCCATTTTGGATGAGATGTTTGTTATAAAAAGTATTTCAGTAGTGGTATAATTTTTTCCTATTGTTGTGATTTGTTTATAGGCCAACGACACAAACAATGGAAACAACATTAGTTCACCAAATGGATGTTTTTGTCTGAATTCCACAATTGGAGAAGCAAATTACTCTTCAATATTCATGTGTGAGTAAGGGCATTTTTATTCTTGACAAGGATTCGTTTCCCAAAGGTGTGAAAATGGAAGATGTTGAAAAAGTGCATATCTTCAATGGGGTTCCAAATGTTGAAGTTAGTGTTGGCGATAACATGGGTTAGTTCCATGAACTCCTTTTAGAAAGAAATCTTTTGCAAAAGTGGAGAACGTGGTAGCAACAGAGATGATGAAAGTAGTATTTCTATGGTAATAATAGTGGAAACTTGTTACAACATAATTGTAATATTTCTTTCATTTTTGTTTTGTTACCAATTGACTTCAAAGGAAAAAATTGCTTTTACTATTAGACTACTAACTTCACAAGATACAATTATGATGATGTAGTTATTTCTTAAGGAGTTGAGCTTCATGAAACCCTAGCTCTTTTTCCTTGTGTTATTTTGTGGTCAAACATACAACTATGATGTTGCAGTTCGTTCTTCAAGAGTTGAGCTTCATGAAACCTTGGCCCTCTTTTCATATACAAGTGTAGGATTTGGCGGTGGGATTAACATAACACTTTTACATTCATCCACAAAGCACTACCACCACATTCCTTGTTACAAAACCTTTCAACCTACATATGCAGTTGTTTTTTATTCTTTTTCAACAGAGGTTTCAACATTTTAAAGTACACAAGTGAAGTTTTAGATGTCCATCTTTCAATATACATGTAACATTGTGAAAATTGCATTAATGGTAATACCTTATCCTCTATAATTGCAAGATTTTTTGGAATTTTTAGGTCTTGATAGGTTTTCAAGGTTGGAATTCTTGGATTGGAACTCATCATTGAGAACATATTCAAGCTGGTGAATGGATATGGGTTTTTGTTTTCTTCATGATGCATCAAGAATTTGGAATAAGAATATTATAACTTTAATTGTTTACAAAATGAAGGTCGAAGAGCCTATGGGATCCTTGTTAGTAGGGATCGACAATCATCATCTGTAACCTTTCACACAATTATCTTGTCATTGATCTAACTAGCTGGGTGAACAAATGGATCAAACCTTGAACCCTAACCATGTGGAAACAACTATTTGTGTTGGGTAGTAGGTACATCTTCTTTAGCGCATGAGTTTGGTTGGGAGTCATCAATCTTGCAACAAATCCTCATACAGGCCAATGAATTTAGTATTTGCATTTGTGTAGAGAATTTAGCTTTGTGTTCAAACAAGTGAAGCTCATGGCAATGTGTTTATGTTTTTGTAAATTTATTTGATATTCTTGGGGGTCGTTCTAGACTCTCGAATGAGTGACTGTCACTGTTGTTTGTGCTATTGATTTCATTATTTTTTTTGTCATAGTTTTTCCTTTGCTGCCTTTTTTCTTCTTCACAATTCTTCGATCCTTGTATGGGGTTTTATCTAGAACTTAAAAGGAATTTTTTTTTGACCTAGTCTTGGTTTCCTTGATTTCATGTGTGGAGATTTTTCAATACTCATTAGACGTTTATATATAGTTTTATATGTAGGTGCCCATACAAGAAGTGTGACGAGATTTTGTGTTTTGGCAAGCCATGAAAACAAAATCTTAATTGGTGCATTTTGTTTGAATATAAATGAATAAACATGATCCACAATATCACCAAAGAGGATATCGTACAACTTTACCATATCAGTAAGCCTTTGTGTCACAATTGTCAAGTTAATTCCAAAGACTCTCCCAATTGTTTTTGTAGGCTTGTGCTTGGGCCCAATGGTATTCATAATCATGGACTCTGGCGAGAAATAGCATACGCTTTTCAAGATCTTGGACCTAACCATGGGGATGCACTCTGCTTGTCATAAGAATCTCCATGAGATCTTACCAATCTTGGAGCCATCTACTATGTGAATAGTGTTTTGCAATGCTTTTACATGGACAACTATTTTTTCAACTCCTTAAATTAATGTGGATAGGTTTCTCTATTTTTTTTTCTATTTGTTAAGCCCATTGACTTTTTCTATAAGCTACCATGCGAATGACACGTTTGTGTTGAAACTTTGCTAATGTTTTTCATGTGTTCATTAGATAACATGTTTGGACATTAACTTCTCTACTTTTAACCTATTGAGTTGGAATTGGTAAATTTTTAACATGAAAGAAAATATATAAGTGGAAGGATGTGGTAGATGAAAAAAAGTGCATGGGTGAATAGGGCATTTCATATTGGTGTTTTTGTTGTAAAGGTTGGGTTGTGAATAGCAACTAATATTGTACTAGTTAGGCCTCCTCTTCACATAGTTGCATTCTAGGAAGAAAATGGTTGTGGATTTAGTTACCTTTACAAGCATGTTGGAGCTTCATAATGTTGTACAACAAGATGGTTAGGAGTTTTTGAAGCTATATTACTAGAGAGAGTGCTTGCAACATCGGATCGTTTATTGGCAAAATGTGTTTTGTGGCACCTTTTCCTATGTCATTAAGTGAACATTCACTTCTCCAATTTGATTTAGATTCACAATATCATGGTATTTATATTATTTGAAACTACTCATATGTGGAGGAAATGTACAATTTATGAAATATGAATGTCAAATGGCCAAATATATGAAGGCTGACATGATTTGTGTTTGTTTTTTTCAACAAAGTTCAAGGAAAAAGAAGGTAATTTCAAAGTTTGGGTTTCCTAGGACAATTGACATGAGGCCTTGATTCAGTTCCCTTAGAGCATTGGGTGGAGATGCCAATAGGATGTTATGTGATTTATTTACAATTTTGGTCCACAAGGCTAGCATGGTTAATGGTGGCCACTATGTGGCACACATCTCAGATGATCAAATAGGATAATGGTGGCAATTTGATGACATAACAAGAAACCAACATTGGGTTCAAACATAGGCTTGTTGGAAGGTCTAAAGGTTGGTGTTAATGGTTATGTTGCCACGATTTGATCAATGTGTAGTTTACATTTTGGTGCTAGGATATTGTAACTAGGATCTTGCAATTGTTGGTGATGCAATTAATGAAGGCAATTTGTATGGAGTAATTGTTTCTTAATGTTCTTACTAAGTGTTGGTAGTGTGTATGGGTATCCTTAGACAAAGTTATATAGGATTGGTCTATTGTTGCAAGGAATTTGAAACAAATAGGTAGCATTGATTCAAGAGTCTTGTAATATTTATATTTTGATTGGACATAAAGGCAAATTAGGTGCTTGCCATTATTATATGTGCATGTCAACATTAGGGTCCCATTATTATCTTGTCAAAAATTATAATGCGCATTTCCCACAACTATATAATACATTTTATATATATATACATAAATGTTCAATTTTTGGAATATTTTGAATATTTAGAAAGATATGTAGAATCTTCTAACTTTGCATGGTATATTTAAAATATGTTAATATTTAAAATACTGGACAAATAGGAGTTCCCACTTCTATTTTTTTTTCTATGGATACCATATATGTTTTATAATGTATATATATATTTATAGATTTAATATATTATTAATATAATATATCTACACTTTATATGCTTTATAGTATCATTTGTTGAGTACATATAAAAAACATTATACATGTTTTTTTAATGAAAGGAAGAAATAACTATTGTTCATTGTTCCATACCTTAGATAATGAGGATTTTTGATTGTTTGAAATTATTTCATTCTTTGCAAAAAATAAAATGATTGAGAAGGAGGGGAAAGGAGGGGAAGGAGGAAGGAGATATTGTGTTCAAAATGAGGAGAAAAAAAAATGCAAGGAAAGCGGGTTGCAGATTTCCCACAACAATTGGAGTTTTTGCCTAGGTCGATGTAACACCTTTCACGACAAATATATGTATGTATTATATATATATATACCACTTTGCATATATATATGTATACATATTATGTTAAAATTATTGTTCCTTTGCCCAATACCTTAACTAATGAGGATTTTTTATTGTTAAAAGTTATTTAATTTGTTGTAAAAAATAAAATGAAGGAGAAGGAAGGGATTGAAAAAGGATGTTTTTTGTTCAAAATGATGAGATGAAAATAAATGGAAGAAAACTAGGTCAATGATTCTACACCTTTTGTGTAATTGTCAAGATTTTCTACGCCTCTCAAATGTTGAATTTCATTTGGCATTTGACTATACCACTGCACTAATATAAGACCGATGCAATGTTCAGATGCAACAAATGTGATGGTAGAAAAGCAAGGCTCCTAGTTTTTTGAGTTTAAAGGGATTTCAAAAGTCTCAAAAACCCTTGGGTTACAGTTCAAAGGGTAGGGTTACAGGAACTATAAAGAAACAACTCGCAAACCAACATGTGAAGGACGACATATTTTCATTCATTGATAGTTGATAGTTAGAGTAGGATGAGTAGTAGTGGAGGAGCCCCGTTCTAGGAGGAGAGGTTTCAACTTTTCCAAAAGTTGGCACATTTGAGCCACACAAAAAGCAAGCAATGTCGAGTGAGGTACGTTGGATGTGATTGAAGAAAACTATTGTTGAACAAGCTACATTGGACATGATTGAAGAAAATTGTTGTGAGTGGTAAATTGGTGTTTTTTCTCATGCTATATCTAGTACAATTGTCTTGAAAGAGGGTTTCATTGGCAAGGGTTAGTGAGATTCCTTGTTTTTGGTGGATGTGTAAAATAGTGGAGGCCAATGCCATTGTTTTCACATTGCCAAAGATTTGGGTCAAACACGGGGTTTTGAGATGTGTGTATTAATGGTTGGAAGGCCCAAGCGACATAGTATTGTGTCATCTATGTGGTGTTTTCATCGTTGATGGCAATCCAATTCACCATGCCCATGGAAACCAACAAACCCATGCTTCGAGGCTTAAAAGTAAACCCATTGCATGCCAATTGGCAGTCCCATGTTCAATTTCATTGATGTTGACTCACGCGGTCCTTCTAAAGGTTGGGTAGGAAATATAAGGAAGTTTTCAAAGCCCATTGATGAAGGATTTAAGCAAGAAGTGCAATAATCCATGTGTAATACTAATAGTGTTCGGTGAGGTGAGTTTGCATAAAGTTACATTTGATTCAAGTGAAGAAGTGTGTTTTGTATTTTGCAGTTATGAAAGTTTTGTGTTATATATTCTAGTTTTGTTCAAAGGGAGGGTGCCACAAGCAAGAGGTAGTGAGATTCCATGTTTTTCATGGATGTGTAAAACAGTGGAAGTTAATGCCATTACTTTCACCCCACCAAAGATTTGGGTCAGACACGAGAATTTGAGACATGTGTATTGATGGTTGGAAGGCCCAAAAAATGCATGATTATGTCGTTTATGTAATGTTTTTGTTGTTGATGGTAATCCAACTCACCATACCCAAGAAAACCAACAAACCTCGACTTTGAAGCCTAGAACCTTTCATGACAATCCCATGTTAGATTTCATTGACGCTAAGCATTGTGATCCTTCTTGGGGATGTGTAGGAAACAAAGAAAATTTGACAAAGCCCATAGACAAGGGCATAACGCAGGTGGTGAGTTCGCTTAAACCCCATAGTTTGGTTAACAATGGGTTTTCATCTTATATTCACCGATGACTACCACATGTATTTGAAAATGGTTGCAACCTCATAAACAAATTTTTAATGTCATTAAACCAAACTCGAGAACTTTTGTGCAATTCTTGAATGTTTTTTGAGGGCAAGTGTCTCAACAAAACACAAGAACTTTTGTGCAACGCTTGAATGCTATTCTTGGCAAATGGTTGCAACCAAACCTAAGAACTTTTGTGCAATGTCTTGTCATGTATAACTTTGAAGCACTATTGATTGGGTGATTCTAGTGTGTATTGAAGAACACACCAAACATATAATGTCTTTCCACAATCTCGACATTGGAGTAAGTCCAGAACTTCTTTACATGTACATGGGCAATGGATCTAGATATTATGCTTCCAAATGCTATTAAGTTCAAATTTGGAATGTGAACCTACGTATTCATGCAATATAATACAAACGTACATTTCATTTTGTTTTTTATAATGCAGCCAAGGCTTTTACAAATGAGTGTAAACATTTACTCCCTCAACATATGATTGCAAAGAATTAGGGTTTAGCTAAGAAGTTTACACTTTATGTTTGTGGTTTAGGGTTAGGGTTTCATCAATGAACGTTCACACTGGTAAACAAAAAACTTTGTCCAAAGGGTAATTTTCATGTGCTAATTTTTTTTGGATTCAAGTGTGTTAATTATGAACAATCAAACACTAAGTCTTTGTTAAATCATTTGCAAAAAGGAGATGAATGTGAGTTTGGAAAATGATCATTGTATTATATTGTAAAACATACAAATATACATTCTCCTTAGAAAGAACACAATCGAAACAAACTTTTTGGAAGTGAACAAATTTTGGTCCCTCCAATAACATGAAATGGCAAGTGCCAAGGGGACAAAACACCTTGGAAAAAAAAATTGCCTACATTTAGCAAAATTTGCATATATTTATCTACCTCCAAACCTATGGTGAAAAATGTGAAGTCCTACAAATACACGGCCATCATCGTTGACCCATTCATGGATTGTCATCTTCTTCTTCATCTTCATATGCATATGATTGTTTTGCCTTCGCTTCCTTCCATTCCTTCCAATTAGCAATTTCAAACCCCCAATCCTTGCAGACAAGCTTCATATTTATTGCCACATGCATACATTCTTCTTCCCACTCTATGTCTTTCAAAACTTTTGGAAGAATAACAGTATAGACCAATTCATCTAGCACCCCAAGCAAAAGGCCAAAAACCATCAAAAGTGAAAAAACCCCACCCCTTTAAACAAGCAAAATACTATGAAGCCCATCCAAAACGAACTAACTAGGCTATATTTATTTACAAAACAACAAAACATCCATATGAAATGGTTAGAGAAAAAGATATGGTCTACTTCCATATGGTGGTCCGAATTTTGGTAGATGGATGTTAAAATTGCATCCATCGACATAAAATTAAAAACCGTAAACGTTAAACTGTCACGACCCTTGACACACCCCCAAACTCCTTAAAAGACCCAAAGGTGGGTCCCAAAGTGAAACATCGAAAGAGGAAGAAGAGAGTTGGGGCATGTTCCTTAATTTGTAGCACTTCGGGGTAGGAGGGTGTGTTGGAGCTCCCAGATAAGACTAGGATGAATTCACAAACGAGAATTCAAGATGAGATCAACATGCACAACCAAGAAAAGAGACTAGTTAGTGCAAATCAAATGGAAGTAGTGTGAGGGATTTAGTTGGGATAACCTCAAGCACAAACTTCACATGGACCGCAACCTTTGGGAAAAGGCACCACTCCCCTCCCTATAGTATATATTATGTGCCTCTTTGCAAGGACAACGTCCAAATGTCATTTTTCCTCGGGACTCCCAAGTGGGAGTCTCAAAATAGGGACTTTTGTTGTCCCAAAATTTTGGATGCTCATATCTTTCTCAAATCAAGTCTATTTTGAAAGTAAGATGAACTATCTGATATCCCTTGAAAATATCTTTCCAACTGTGTATAGCACATTCCAATTGGACCTCATTTGACCCCTAGTTTTAAGGGATTTGTGGTCAAAAATATGGCCCCCTTTCTTTTGATCTTAATTCATGCAAATCAGGTCTAAATGAACAATATGAAGGCACTTTAAGCATTGACGCTTCAAGACCTTTCTAATGGTATCCTAGGGGCCTAATTTGGTGCTTACTTTCCTTTCCAACCAAGGCTCTAAACATTCCTAACTTCTTCACGAATGTAATTCCCAAAGTGGGAATGCACTTGGGAGTCATTGAGCTTCATCCCTTTCACTTTCCCTCATTTGTGAAAGTGTGATTCTCACCTAAACACACTTTTAGCCTCATGGGCCCTTGCACTTCACAGTTAGTTGTGAACCCAATGTTAGGGTTACGACAACCCTAGCCTTGAGTTCACGATCAAGGGAAGGGCATGGAAAGGTGTGGGTTGGGAGTGCAACCCAAAGGTCACATTCACACTCCTAAGAATGTGAAAGAATGTGAGGGAATGAACCCACACACTCCCAAGTGGACTCCCACTTTGGGAATTGGAGTCCCAATGGACTCTTGAATTTTTAGGGAATGATTTGAAAGGCCAAATTCATTGAATTGAGGACTTCTTTAAACGATTAGAAATATCTTAAGACATAGATGTCTAAAATGGGGTCAATTTTGGGACAAAATGACATTTGGGTGCAGGTCCCGTGGCTAGACACAGATAACACTATAAGGGGGAAGGTAGTGGTTTCCCCCAAGTCCGGGCCGTGGTGAGTCTTGTGAATTCGTGTTTGCCCATGGTTCGTCCGTGCATTAAAAATGCTCCAATTATGCACGAACCAACTTGTTATTTGGTTTGTGTAGGTTTGTGTGAATAATTGACCCACTTGTTATTCTTCCTAGTCCCCATTTCGGAGCTCTAACATGCCCCTCTACCCCGAAAGTGCTACGAACTAAGGAGTGTACCCCAATTACATATCTTTTTCTTATTTCCATCTTGGACTCGTGGTCAAGTTTATCAAGGAGCTTGGGGGTGTGTCAAGTTGTGGTCGAAAGAAGGGTCGAAAGTCAAAGTGTCAATTTGAATCTTGATCATTGAAAGTCAAGAATTGCTTTGATTTAAGTGCATGTAAAAGGTGTACCACATATTTTTGGAAAACTTTCAACAAAAGTTATAACTTTTCTTTATATGTCGCTTTAATCGAAAATCTACGTAAGAAGTTATGTGTGTCTATAGTGACAATAATCCCAATTTTGGGAAGTGTGAAACTTTTGATTTGGAGTTCCCAAAAAAATGCCATTTGGGTGAGCTTCCGTGGCGAATCACAAAGAATATTATAAAGGGGAAGGTGATGGGTTCCCCTAAGTTTAAGCTGTGATGATTCTTGTGAATCCATGTATGTTCATGGTTCGTTCGTGCACCAAAAGTGTTCCAACTACACATTAACACTACTAGCAATTTGGCATTTTGCAACTGTCTTATGCAACTAGTTTTCAGTTGCATGCGACACATGTAACTAAAAATTCGCCAAGTTGCCTAAAACAAGTTGCATGAAAATTGCAATTGCATGCGACAGTCGTATAATACAAGTACACATGGTTGGGTTATACAGTTTCATCCATCCATACTCTATACTAGCAGTTGGTCGTGCAATTGCATGCAACTACAGGGGTTGCGTTCACACTGCATTACATGTTAATTAACTAACCCAATTATATGCGAACATGTGTACTTTTATTTTGCAATTAAATATTTAGTTTTAAGAATTATTTTGATTAATCTAGACCGTCCAAGTCGTAGCCATTGGGGTGCGAACACGTGTTGGGTTTAAGGCTATGTCATTGTACACGTGGCACAGATTAGGGTTAGGGTTATAGGGTTTAATTATCAAGATCATGCCATGTGGCAACCTAGTGACCGCACAATGTAGTTGCAAATGTAACTAATATTTTGAAAGTTTGAATCACCATGTGTCACATGGTCCCACTATTAGGGTTAGGGTTAGGGTTAGGGTTTAGGGTTTTCATTTGTTTTATTCAATGTGTTATCTAGAATTGCCAAGAGTGCCTGTCAACAACAGATCGATCAACAAAACTTTACAATCACTGAGAAACACATGCACAAGGCAAAGAACTGCATATTCCAAAAGGAAAGTTACAAAATTGTGGGAACATTTTGCAAGGTTCAGCAATAGCAAAAGAACATTGTGTAACAGAAAGGTGTTTTTCAGGCCTCGACTACCAATTGATGCCAAAGAAGAAAATGTCCGCAATGGCTTGGCTTGAGTGCTATCCCTTTTTCCTTATCTGGGTTCCCAAATTCCAGAACACTCTGAGATTCTTGAAGACTCTAGGGCCTGGCCTTCAGGTGTTTTTGCAGAGCACATCATTCCCTAGTGAGAGTTATGCAACTGTCGAAGCTTTGCCAACTTCCCTAAACAGACCCACAACATGCAAAAGGATTGCACAAGTCATTACCAAAGCAAACAATGATATGACAGAATTGCACTCAAGGAAATAGAGATGAGATCATACCCTAAAAATAGACTACCTTGTTTTATAGAGTAAGGATGTCCTGTTTTAGGTCAAATATTATAGTGTCTTTTCGTTTGCAAAGATCCTCAAGAACTCCAATTCTTTGCTTCCAGCAACCCCAAGTGCCCTGCCCAGGATAAATTCAAAAGTCCTCTGATAGCAAAACTGCCATCTGTCACAATGTTTTGGGATCAAAATTCTGTTACCTCATTAGTTGCAGTTCTTATTGCTAGTGCTGCGGCAGTGATGTCATCCAGGGTTGTGTCCCGTCTTTAGTAGTCCTCCCTTAGCTCTGCAATCTCCTTTGACTTCACTGCAAACATCATTTGCGAATTTCATCTTTTGAGTCTTTTGTCTCAATTTGCCAACATCCCACCATCATTTTTTCCATTATGTAAGTAAAAGTGCTCACCTTGCAGCTACGCACCAAGCTTTTGTATTCAGACTCTTAGCTGTGAAGCTGCCTTCTCAGTTCTGTAATTTCCATGCATGCTATCACCTATCAGCCATATCCAATGCCCCCATGCTTTTTCTTTAGTGCAATGCAGAGACACTCGGAAGACCAAGGCTACCATTTAATGAAATCACGATTATTGTCCCTAAGCAACATAACAAAAACTAAGAAGAAAACCTGATTTTCATAGTCACCATCAATCCATTCTTCAAGCTCGACCTCTGAACTCTTCTTGTTAGCATTGTTGTCCGTTGCATAATGTTTCATAGTCTTGATCTGGCTCTCCATATCTGCAACCTGCAGTTCTTACAAGGCAAAGTTTACATGTACTGATTTTTCTCATCAAAAGAATCGGTAGAATTTAAGAATCCAGAGAATTGAAGCGGTTGGTTTGGAACTGTACTTTTTATGGTGCGCTTTCAAGCTCTCCAAGCAATTTCTCAGTAGAATCCTCTGGGAACCCTAATCCACTTCGCCTGCTCTGATGTGGGAGGTGGATATTTTCTGCTCCTTCCATAGTAGACGCTATCACCCTCCCCGTGCTGACCTTCTCACCTTCAGAGGCATCAGATAGGTGTTGATATTGCGGAATAGCAAGCCCCGTTCCAGCGCATAAAAGTCGAAGGTGTGAAGCTGATCCTCCATCTCGGAGATCAGCATTTCTTGGTCTCGTCTGAAAACCTCGAAGTCCGAGTACATAGCTCGAATCCATCTCACCTGCAGCAGTAACAGCACCAAACAAGCTGTGAAGCTTTGCAAACTAACCAGAGAATGGCAACATTGAGTTCTGTAGCCAAGTTGGAGACTGTGTGTAGATGGTGCACTAGAGCAGCCATGGCTAAGGCATGATTGGCAACAGCTGCTCTTCCCTCTGCTGTGGTGCAAAGAAGCTCCAGAACCCCTAAAGCAAGCTCCACATTCCTTCTCTTGGCATCTGGAAGAAGCTCTATGAGCAAAGGAACCACTCCAACCTCGGCAACCCTAATCATGTTTCTCCTTGGAATGCAAATGGTAAGCAAAGCCTTCAAGCCGGCCCTGATGGCCTTGGGGTAGAACTCCTCTCGCAACAACTTGGCTAGAGCTTCAAGCATTCCCGACATCGCTCTGGTGCTATTGTTGTGCGACGATTCCGTTTCCGATACGATTCCCGCAAAAACGGTTACGGCATTTACCCTGGCATCCAAGCTTCCTTTGCACAAAAACCAAGCTAGGGTTGCAACCGAACTCTGCGTCAGAAGCTACTCTTGCCGATGTCTGTTTGCTCCCACCTCAAGAAGCGCAAGGATGGCAAGCGCTTCTTCACAAGCCTCTAAGCTGAAAGAAACTCTCTATTGCTTCTTATTCTTCCTCTCTTGTTTTTCTTCTACTGGCATTGGGTACTTACATTGGAGTTCTAGAGCACCACCGATCACCGAAGCGAGCACAGAGATGGCGTCAAATTCTTGGATGCATTTGCGATTCCTCTTGCTCTCTCGAGCCACCGACCTGATGTTCTTCAGACTGGGAAGCGGATCCACGGAACTCTGCACTTCGTGAAGCATTCTGGCCACGGTATCCGCAACCACGGGCACAAATATACGATGATATATCACAGAAATCATCCAAAGGTTGGGATGAAGGTGATCATAGTTGCACCATAGTTGTATTCACACCCAAAAAGGGGGCAAAAATCCATTGTAGTT
>Ga0209611_10002821_pt1 | contig 30433 bp, 15 predicted proteins | sample S1TSphgellanicum_3_FD_187693 | JGI IMG/M metagenome (GOLD analysis project Ga0209611, IMG submission 187693) | Host-associated microbial communities from peat moss isolated from Minnesota, USA - S1T2_Fc - Sphagnum magellanicum MG (SPAdes) (version 2) | ecosystem: Host-associated > Plants > Peat...
TTTTTTTTGGGCGTTTTCTTTCTCCGGCAAATATTTGTTTCAAGGAGTGATGAAAAAATTGGAGATAAGGCACACTAGCAAGGGAGGGTTTGGGTTTGTAAGGTCTCTTATAAGGTTTATAGGGTCCCCCAACCTTGGGATGAATGGATGAATGAGTGAATGGATGGATGGATGGATGCCTCCTTCCTCCATATTTTAGCCAGGCTTTTATTTTAGCTCCGACTTAGTGGGTGTTCCAAGTTTGAAATAACCTTACGACCACTTGAAATGTGCCACACTTGAAAACCGTTTGTGCCTTGCAGGCAAGGGTTACCAATAATAACTATCTATTATCCTTGTAACTAGCCTATCTCACTCCTTTCTTAATATTTATCTCTTATCTCTATAACTATTTCATTCCTTTCCTTCCCCACCAACATGAATATGAACAGGCCTTTTCATATCCATGATATTTAAATTAATTGAAAATTAATCTTGATATTGACATAAATAATGATGAATTATTGATATTCATATGGGAACAAAACAAGAAAGAAAATTATCACTGGTAATGCACAACAACCTAGAGCCCAGGATAATATGGGGACTCCAAAGTTGTTTTTTTTCTTTTAATAAATAAATTATTTATTTATTAATTATTATTATTATTATTTTAATTTTTTGGTGATGGGCATCTTTGATCAAGTTTTGGACAGTCCCAAAAATAGATATGTTGTTATCTTCTCCTTTGGGGTGGTTATCTAGGTTCCAAGAGTAGAATTTTGAGTGAAGGATATAGGATAAAGTGGTTGATATTGGGAACATGTTGAGGAACACATTGAGAACTTGAGAAACATCTTGGACACTCGAGAGGAACATATTGGGAACAAAAAAATAATTCACCACCCTACCCAACACCAATTAATAGTCAAGGTCCTTTGATTGAGAATTGGAGTGTGTAGTTTTTTAGAACCTGGAATGGTTTTCCAAACATAAAAAGAGAAAAAATTTTAAGCAAAGATATTGGGGACTTGAGGTTATATTTTTCCAATCTCCATCATCTCAAAATAACTTGAAATTTGATAATGATTTTTCCCATTTTAGAATTGAGAGCTTCCCTTTTTTAGTTGGTGGAGAAATATTGAAATTTTAACATGGTTGGAAATTTGAAAAAGTGAGCTGCAACTAGGAAAAAAGGAATGTTTTTAAACCTAGAAATTGAATGTTTAAATGTAAATTGTCATTTTTAAACTAGGAATTGAATGGAACATCTACAATCCCTTCTTTCATAGCTATGACATTCATAAGGATTTAAAATGCATGTCTAAAGTTGTTCTCAATTATAATTATTTTGTTGATAACTTGAAGGTTAATTCAATTTAATCAATTTTAAAATTGAATATTTGCTCCATTTCAATTTCAATTCATGAAGAATGTGAATGCTTGACACATGCAATCATTCTCGGTATTTTTGAAATCTAAAATCATAGGAATTATAGATATCAACATTGATTGAATCAATGTTTTGTTGATATATATCATCATCATCATTGACGTAATGTTGGGGAATCACTTAAATGATTTCAACCATTGTGTCAATGCATGAATATTGTTGGCAATGTTCAAATTGAATTGGCATAATATCAATGTTAAGTGAATGGATGAACTCAATTCACATTGATTCAAGGTTGAATTTCAATGAACATTGATAGTTCACTGAATGTATGTTGTGTGCAACCTTACTATTCTATCATTGAAATAGTGCAAACTTTAAAGTCACGTTTACAACATTGGAACTTCATTGATGAAAATGTTGAATCATTACATAATAGTAATCAGCTTACATCAACACTAAGTTGACAATGTTTTATTGAGGTTGAAACAAGTTTGCAATGAAGGTTAGTTCAAAATTTATTATTGTCTTTGGTTTTGAGGTTAATTTCGAGTTCTAGGTTTTAGGGATTCTTTGAAAAAATCTTGAAAAATCTTAGGTTTTGAAACTACCAAAAGAAACATGTGACTAAAAACACATATCATGTAAGAATAACTTTAAATTTCAATCTTAAACCCCAAATAAATAATTTTCCTACTTGCATTTTAATGCATACATTGTGACTATGAACTTTAGACATTTGAAAAATAAACAAGACCTCACATTTCATCAAAAAGTTGTTATGTTATGTGTGGCAAGGCTAACTACCAACTCCACAATATTGAAATAACAAATTACAAAGAAAAATGAATGTTTAACACATAATAAATTGATCATCATTTGAAAGGAAAACACACAAACTAATATAGCTCCCAAAAAGACACAACATAAATCCTTGAATTCAACATAATGTCAAATGCAAACAATGTGCAAAAAAATAACAATGAAAGGTGTAGGTCTTTGGCCTCTAAAAAGGCAAAGAAACATGAGAAAGAAAAAGTGATAATAATATTTTTCTTGTTTTGAAGTCCATTATTAATGCAAATAATTAAAAAAGGAAAAAAAAAACCCTTAGCATTCACAAAAGAATTATCAAGGAGCTCCAAATGACTAGTGAAAAGGAAAGAGAAATAAAAGGAGAAATAAACACATTGTAACCATCTTCAATGAAATGATTAAATGTGGAAGTGAACTTCTTGTTATTATAGGGTAGCTTTTGTAAACACAACACAACCATCATGTTGAAATTTTCAAAAACATCTACATATTATTGATCAAAAGATTTTTAATCCGCCCCATTATTCTTGTAATTATTCTTGATGTAATTCAATAACTTTTTGTTCCAACCACCAAATGCATAATTAGTCCAAGCTTTTACACTATGTTAGTTAAAATCACGAACATGAAGGTGTGTGTGAACCAAACTATAACCTTGATGATCACTAATCTCCACAAGTAAATGTAGGCTTCCCACTCTTCTTATTTTATTCACATAACCATGTTCCACATTACCTTTCCTTGTCTTATTAAACCATCACTTGTACCTCTAGTGGTTATTGTCCCATTTTCTTCTCACAATTTTCACTAAACGTTTTAAATATTCTAATTCACTTGGAATATATGATGGCTTCCAATGATGTAAAGGTAATCTTGCCTTTGATAAAATGTTTCAATTTTTTTTATTTCACCTCAAAACTTGTTACTGCATACAATGAGGACATTGACCTTTTCTTTTAATGGGGAGAGTGTCATGACCTTAGCCTTAACCTTGGGCTCATGATCAAGGTTAAAGTATGAAAAGAATGAGTTGAGAAAATGTTTTGGAATTTAAATACATTCTTACAAGTATGAAAAAATGAATATCAACATTTTCAAATGGTTTTCCCACTTTGGGAGATGGAATTTCATGGTGTCTCAAAGATTTGAGACAAAAGTGCAAATAACAAATAATGTCCAAATGAAATATTTTTAGACTATTGAAAAGTTTTTGAAATGCACATGTCAAAATGGGTCATATTCTCCATTTGGAGATTTGAAATTCAAGTTATAAACAAAGGAAAAACATGAATCAAATTAACATTTTCATTACTGACCATTAAAACTTGGGAAACAAGTCTTACAATACCTTTGGTTTGGAGCATGTAATGTGATATAGAACAGGTCTTTCCAAGGGTTACAACTTTGCAATTAATAGCTTTTCAATTATAACTTGTTTGTGGTAGTTATAAGTCCACAAAACTACAACACTCATAACTTGACCAAATCTTAAAATTTCTTAGGAATCCCAATATCACTTGACAAACTTAAGGATGTGTCATATTACACCTCCCATTATCATTGACTATTATGATTTTTTTATAAAAATACACATCATAACTTCATATACACATCTTTACATGTCCAAAGAAAATATACATCAAATTGTGTAAGTGTATTTAAAATACATAGACTACCATTGTGTAAGTGTAATTGAAAGGAAACCCCAAAGGAGGAGGGGCGAAAAACCCATCACTTCACAATCAGAAAGTGCATCAAAGAGCCATTGTCGGGCGGAAACCTAGCCATGGGCCACTACAAATTACATTATAATTACACCCATGATGTCATATTGACATCATTAATTGTCATCCATATATTAAAATCTAACACGTGGCACTATGAAAAACAATTAACATAATTTTGTTTGAAATATTGATCTGCATTGTCCATTATGATTGTTAATGATGGTCCAAGATTGTGACACCTAGCACAATAAAAAATTTGCCACATGGCATATTAATTATATTTTGGAAAAAATATAAAAATATAAAAATTTATTTTAGTCGCTAGGTAGGTCATACATAACCATAGGTAGGTAGGTTGGTAGGTCTTAAGACCTACATACCCACATATTTACCGAGGACATCACTACCTATTTACTTACCTAGGTAGGTAAGTAGGTAGAAAAGCACAAGACTAAATGCATTAAAGAATAATCATGAAATTTTATTTTTTATTTTATGTTTTGCCTTTAAGGGTTAACTTTTTATAAGCTCATCCCAAAATGGCACATGTATTTTAATGTGAGAACATAAGAAAACAAACCTTCTTTATATAATTTGTAACATGGGATTCGAAGACAAAACATATGGGTTAAATCTTTTAGTTGTTCATTAGTTACAATTGAGTTGCAATTATAACACTTAACTGTTCAAGGCAAGCCAGATCCAAGGGGAGGGCTCCATTGTTTTTTGTGTTTAAAAAAAATTTAAACCCTTCCCATTGGTGCATTTGGTGCACTAAAAATCGTCAAAAACATAATAGAATTGAGAAAATTATGTCCCCTCAAAGTTAAGGTAGTCGAGAATTCAAAAAAACAAACCACCAAATGCTACAAAGGTTAGTTCCCAAACACCCACAAAATTCCTTGTATGTTGCTTTGTTGTTATTAGAGTTCAAAGATGATTTATAAAACTTCAAGTTGCATTCCTATAACATTTTAAATCGTTTAAAATGAACTAGAAATAAAAAACTTATGAGGTTTGAAAGTAGGAAGGGTCCAAAAAAAACAAAAAAGGTGTTTTGTGAGTCAAAAAACTTATTTATTTCCTTGTTATTTTTTCATTATTCATTTTCCTTTGCATTTCAAAGATGATTTCTAGAACTTGAAGTAGCGTCCTAATAACATTTTAAATCACTCAAAATGAAACACATATGATGAAGATTTAAATAATTGATGAATATGTATCCTTATTAAGTTATAAGTAGTTGTATTATAGTCATAACATAGTTGAACAATAGTACTTTAATAGTGGCACATTAGTGGTCATATTAATTATATCAATTGGAATCATAATTGAAAACTAGTTGCAATATATTTATTACTTTAATGACACATTTACAATAGTTCTAAAGTAATTGCCACATGCAACCACAATGCAATTCCTGAAAAAATCAAACATGGTTGACTACATATGTATGTACGATATGTATAAATTACAATATAGAATACTCATTTTTAACTCACTTGCAACTATAATACAACTAATTAATTTTCTAACGTGGTAATTTATTTATTAATACACCGTATTTCTAAGGGGATAATTGCACAATAGTTGTAATACCAAAAAGATAGTTGCATAACAATTATATATGAGTTGTTTTTTGAATTTTCATTGCAAGGTAGTGTGGTTTCAACAGATGCAATTTTTTCATAGTGGGTTGTGTTCCAAAAAATGTGTGTTGTGGGTGGACAATTGTTTTAGTTCATACCTTTCGTCTATTCTTTTCATGCCCCATAATTTCGTCTTTTTTAAATCACAACCCCCTTCAAGGCAATCTTTTTGTAATTTAGTCCTCCATTGGCACTCATTAGGGAAGTCTTTTGGGTGGTCTTCTTTTCACCTTAGCTCATTTCCACTCCCTTTGTAGTTTGACTGACATTTTTTGTCATTTCTATTTCTTTCCATTGCAAATGACACCCACATTATTAGCTTGCTTCAATTGTATCCAAGGTTTTTCATCATTTTTCTTCATAGTTAGATGTGGTAGGCCTTGTAGTTTAGCCCCACAAATGTGCAATTAGTTTATTTTGGGGATGATTTTAAGGTTTTCACCTCCATCTAGTTTCTATACCCCTATTGGGTGCATTAACGTTTTGGGTGTTCCCTTGGGATCCCTTTCCTTCACATACATTTTTCTCCATGATGCCTTGGACAATGATGTTTAACACATATACCTTTCCTAAGTTAGGGATATGTAAGTGGCATTTGGGATTCTCACTCATTGTTTGACCCAAAGGCCTTATTACCTTCTTCATTATCTCTTCCCATTCTTGGATTTTTAGCACCAACTAACCTCCTTTGATTTGACATTCATTCACATATTTGGGAAATTCTTAAAGCTAGGTTTTTTGGAGTGTTTGAAAGCTCCCCTAATTCATCAACAAGTTTTTCTTCTTATATTTAGAAGTGGGATAGGTCTTATTTCTACAAAGGTTATCGCTTCAATGGGTACTTGGGAAGTTGGGGCTTGTGGCCCCAATCATCACATCTATTTTTTTGTAAAATGACCACCCATTTTTATTGGGGCCCATATGGGCCAACAATTTAGGTCCATTTACATTTTATGCTCACCTTAAATGGGTTCATGACCTTCTACCTCCAATTGCTCAGGCTTGCATCCTTCCATTTTAGTAGTTATCAAAGAAAGGAACATATTGTTTTTAGGAAAACATGTCAAAGAATGTGCATGAGCACTCCTTTTTCAACATCATTTTGGATTTATATGTTGATTATCATCACATTTGGTTAAGATTTTCCGTAGGCATAGGTTCAGGTGCTTACACCCAATTGGCTTTCTACCCACCCAATTATCCCATCTTTTCAAATGGCCCTTGACATTATTTCCTTAACTCTACGCACTAGATTGGGCCTCCCCCATCCTATGGCTCGTGGTCTTTTTTTATGCATATGCAGCCAACCCATAAATTCAACAAGGACACACCTATTTCATTGTGCTCATGGGGGAGAACACACTTTCACCCATGATGTAGTTCAGGATTCTTTCACCTTCATTGTTAAGGATGTTGGGTTCCATGTTTCACATGAACAAACTCACTTTGTTTCAACATCATCTCTCTAACCATTATGGCAACAAATGGATATTGTGCTTATAGTAGATGATATTTGCACTTTAGTAGATGTAATCATTGTTGACTTGTCTTAGACAAATTTTATTCCATGAGTCGCTTCTTCTCGGGGAGTGGTTGTGATGATTGCACTTTAAGCAAAGGTTGTGTGACACCTTGAAGATGATAATTTTATCCTTCCTATAGTAAAAATATTTAAATGTTTACATTAGTAGGTTGACAATTTCCTTCATCAATGTGCCAACATGGCATGGTCGACAAAGGGCTTTAAAGGAAATGCTTTAAATCCAATTTTATGTTCATTTTATAGGTAGATGGTGTTGGTTTTTTAAAGAGTTCAAGCTACCACTATCAAGTGGAACGCATACTTGTAGCAACAAGAAAGGCTTCATTTAGACTTAATGTCTTCAAGGTTTTTTGCCCATCTCCTTGCACGACTTACTTCATGCTATTGGTGATGGGTTTAGGTCATAGGTTACTTGATTTCTCCTCATAGGGCTCCCCATTGTGTTTTTTGCACTTTTAAATGTAGTCTTTTGTTTGGACTTTGGTCCTTTCTATTTTCTTTTCATGTTCCCTTGTTGAATGTTTGTCCTTTGGGTTCATTCATGCTTGAGGTTACAAAAAAAATTGTTTAACTAAAAAGAACTTTAAAAGGCGATTTTAGATTTTCATAGTGTCTAGTATATTACAACTGTATTTTTATGTTCCTATAATTAAAGTATTGAAAGAACAAGCTATAAAAAAAATCCAACATTGATTGGATGTTATAAAGAATTCCTTTTGAGTCCTTTGACTAATTTATGGTCAAGTGTCCATATTACAGTTTTTTGTTAAAACAATGCATAAAATGATGCAATTGATTTCAAACTTTTTATATAAGAAAAACATGCTTCCCCTTATGCAACTACATGTTCATTATGCCAATTTGATGAAAAAGAAAATCACATAAAATTTCATAATATTGAAATTTTGAAACAAAAGGCCACAAGGGAAATGATTCTTTTATTAAATAATTTGGCTACTTTTTTATATTCACTAGATTCAAAATTTCTAACTTTAAATGCATGTAACATGTGCAAGAAATAATAATGTGAAAAAACATGTTTAATTGATTGTAGAAGCCCATTTTTGCATTTTTTTTGTTTATGCTTGCAAACCAAAATATTCATGCACAATTATGTGCACATGTGAAAAATCACCACCACCACATGAATTATCTTATATTGGATTATTCAATTTTTCTCACTAAAATTTGTTTCATGTAAATGTTTTTTTTTGTAGAAAGAAGCTCTAAGAAAGTCTTAAAGTCCTTTTTGTTTTTTGTTTTTTGGTACTTTAACCATGAATGGGACCCCTTTATTTATTTATTTATGTATTACTTTTATCAAGATAGGAACTATAGATCCAAGAACCTAGTTAAATTGTTTTTGGCCTTGGAATTGACAAGTTCTAGTTTTCATAAGTATTAAATAAACCCATAACCAAAGGTTTCTAGTTTAAAGAAAAAGGTTTAACCCAGACTTGAAGGTTCCTTTAGAAAAAAAAATTGACCAACAATGGCATGAATTGCAACTTAAGTTTATATTTTAAAACATTTACTTCCTATACCTCACACTATCTATAAGGCACTTGGTGGCATTTTTTTTTGGGCAAAATTGTGACTTGAAAAATATGATTTCGACCTACACAATGGATTTTTCATCAAAAAAATGGTCCAATTTCGCCAAATTTCAAAGAAAATCAAAATTCCAAATCATTAATTTTATGATGAGTTTTAGTAAGTAGTCAAGAATACAAGAAGGATTTTCAATTTTTTCTACTTTCATATATAGATAATAGCCAAATATGGTTAAATCATCTTATGGATGATTGTCATTTCAATTACATCACAAAATTGGAAAAAGCCTTGTTTGATGGATATTAAGAAAGTAGATACATGTTTACATTTGTTACATAGCTCACCATCATGGTTAGTTATGGGAGATGAATATAAGGAAAAATGATTTCTTTCCACATATCAAGTGAATGCAAAATATGGTGGCTCATTTTTGGTGTCATAATGATGTTTTTTGCTAGGTACCTTTTGTTCAAAGGCATATGGTGAGTAGTATATTTTTAAATCTATTAATTGGTAATTGAATGTAAAGTATTATTATGAAAATATTTGTGTAGTTTTTTATTGATAAAAAGTTCATATGCTAATAGTAATGGACTTTTGAAATTCAAAATTATGGACTGGTCAATTGATTGGAATGATAGAAAATTGAAAGGTTCATTTTAAATTTTATTCAAAATTATCTATAGTGATTTAGGATATGAGTTAGAATGAAATAATAAACTTCTATGAGAAAAAATTCTTAAAAAATCATAGCAAAATTCTACCTATTAACTTTTGAATGCCCTCAATTAACTCGTATTTTCGTAAGTCCATAACATTGTTTTTCATTCATTTTCAATTTTTTTTTCAAAGGTGCATATATTTGGAATCTCTACTTGGGCTCCTATTAATATGGACTTTATTGTTTTTAACACATGGACTTTATTACCATTAACCAATGGTACCATAAAAAATTAAAAATTTAACACTAAAATGTGGACTTTTGTGGAATACGATTGTTTTAAATAGTGAGCCACCATACTATGCATTTACCCTACCATCCATCTTGCATTAAGTAGAATGAACCACACCAATGCACCATCCATTGGATGCCCGTTATGACTCATTTGTTGACAAACCTCATTTAAGTTAATATCTGGTCTCACCTTGGTAACCCATGAACTTTGAGAAATAGGTCATATATATAATGAGATAGGTAAGAAAATAGGTGACAATTAAGTAAATATTTGGTTTAAACATAGGCAAGGTATGTTATTCCCATCTACCTATTAACAACCTGCAAGCTACAACAAGTGGGATGTTAGTAGATAAGTAATTCAAAAAAATAAAATTAACCACCATGTTTAGCTATGGAATTGGAACCCAACAAAAAATTCTTTTTTGATTATATACCATCCATATTTCATGGTGCATTGGTGTCAATGTTTTTTTAATGGCAAAACATCGCCATATTTTAACCTCAAAGGGGTAGCTCCTACCTTTAAGCCTAAAAATAAATAAATTTAAAGCAAATTTGTTGAAAGGCTAGACCAAACGATGGATGGTTCACCAATAGTTTATCCTTAAACTCTAAACCCATTGCCACACATGGCAAGCTTTTAGGGTTAATGGAAGTTAGATTGTGATAAGTTGACACCCTACCTCGTTGATGCCTTAATTTTTTCTTTTATTCTTCACTAGAATCTCCTTTGAACCTTTACTCTTTGTCATTGACTGTTGTCGTTTGCCAAAGAGAACTTCTTGCCATCATTGCTCACACAAAGTTCTAAGTAGGATTGTCAATGATTCTAGAATGTAGATCCATATGTTGGAGTTAAAAACATGTATTTAATTTATTATAGATTAAACCGTTAATTTTGGACTTTTCTAACTTGGTGGTTAAAATCAAGTTTTCAATTGAACTTGAAGCAAAAACATTAAAAACATCTATTTGTTGGATTATATACTAATATAACAAATATTTATAATTCTAAGGGAAAATTTTATTAATTTTATTAAACATTATTTATCTAAATAATTATTAACATTTATTTGTTGGATCATCTAAAACAATATTAATATCTATTGTATGTTATATGATGGCCCCCAAATCAAGTTTCTTTCTAAATTTCCAATAATCAATTGGTCATTGTTAATTTTGAATTTTTTCAAAAGTCCATAATTAACTAAATACATCATTAAAGGTATAGTTTCATTCATTGTGCAAGGGGGGGATTGGGGTGAAGTTGTGAATGTTGAGGTGAAAGATTTGATTAAAGTATCATGGACATTGCAAGTTATAACTTGAAGATGATGGTGGCCTATAGCTAAGAGGATTGAACAATGAACATGGAGGATTTAAAGTCCTATATAATGTAAAGTCCAAGTTTGATTCCTTACTTCAAGCCCTTTTTTTTGGTACTTGTTTTGCATTATTGTTGCATTCAAGTTTGATTCTAGAATTTGCAACCTTGAATGTTAGTTGGAACTTGGAACTTGAAGGCCAAGACTTTTGCAATGTGAAATTGTGTGTAAGTTGTGTGACTATGCATTATGTTAATGTGCAAATGTATTACATCTACTGCATAATGTGCATTGGTGTTTAATGAATCTTTTAACATATGATTGTTAATGGAGGATTGGGGGTTAAGGCCACATAAATCAAATTCTCCTTGCAAATCTAAACTTTTAGTTGTCAACGAAGTATTATTTACGTTTCAACTTTCTTCTTTTTCATTTTTGCCTTTCTAATCATTCTCAATTGAAATTTGTCATCCTTAAGGCTCACATTGAAAGCATTGTGGTCCATCACACAATGCACATTATTGTGATTTTATTTTGCTTTCATCAAGGATAAGAATCATGTTTTTCTTACCTTAAGTCACTTAGCTACAAGTTAATTTGAACCATTGTCATTTGGGATTAGGATTTGTATTTTGTTGTGTTTTTTGAAATGTAAGCAACCATCATTGTTCAGTGTTCATCATAGATAGCCATTATTATTCAAGAGTTAATGTTTAGTGCAAGCAACCATTACTATTCAATGTTTAGTGTAGGCTACCATTGTTGCTCAGTTTTTGGTCATTTAGGTTTAAGGTTGGTTAGTCATCAGGCCCATCACTAATCATTTTACAAGTTGTTGCCCAACCATCACCAATTTTCTTGCTGCCATTTGCCTTCAGAATCTAGTTAACTTTTATTATTGTCAAAGATGGCACCATTGAATCCACCTCAAAACTTCAAGTTCTATTGTTTTTTTCTTCAAAAAGAATCTACCTTCACTTTTGATGTAGTATCATTTAGTCAAGAAACCCCAAACCCCCCCTTTCCTTATGATTCTCCTTTTAAGGTAGACTTGTGGATTTTTGTCGAAGAAAATAAGTGAAAACGAAAGGAGTATGAACAAAACAAAGTTTTTTAATACATTTAGAGTGTTAACTTCCATGGGTTGAGTTAATTACAGACGAAGATGGGAAGGTGCATTAAGTTAAATGAATGTAAGCAAGATAAAATGAACAACTTAATGACCTATGAAAATTAGAACAAATAGATTAAAAATAACAACAAAACTCATTATAGAATTGTGGAACATTGAATGTTTTCATTTGAATAATTTAAAAAAAAATGTTTACACTATTATGCATTGATTTTTATATTTCAAATTGTAAAAATAAGATTTAAATAGGTTTTTCAAAATACAAGTAGCTTTTGACATTTACTTTTCAATGTGGGCTTTTAGTTTCCATTAGGTGTCAAATAGGTTGTTACAAAAAGGAAATATATATATATTTTTAATGACTTGTTAAAATATATGTTGATCTTCATTTCCTAATTTATTACATATTAGTTTCATTAATTTTTCTAACCAAAAAGTAGATTTGAACACATATTTTTCAGTTGGTTCAAATATATTTTTAATCTACTTTTAAAATTCATTTGCTTTCAATTTTAAAAAAATTAAATTCCTATAAATTTAATAGAGAAAATTAATGCTACTTGACACATACTTTCATTTAATTTGATGCTAATTTATGGTAGTTATATGAGTGGTGTAGGGTTGAAGTGGAGATGTGTACTTTTTTGTTTATTTTATTTTGCTGTGACCCAAATGTAAAGTTTGTTCCAAAATAGAGGGGAGGATAAGTTATTGGCCCCTAAGTTGGACAACCTTTGAAAACATGGTGGTAGGAAGAAGGCTCTAGTTGCAATCCTAAAAGTATGTAAAACTAAAAAAATTTATATGAAAAGAAAATTTAATCCATGCCAAAAATGAACGTCTTTATGCAAATCTTAAAAAAGATACAATAGTTAATCAAATCTTTCATGGTGCTATTGCAAAAAGGAAGAAAAATTGGCCCAGTTTGCTATTTGTTTTCATATGGTATCTAAGGGCAAACCTATGACAAACTATGAAAATATGAGCAAGTTGTCACAATTCTTTGATGTCAATGATTTTCGAAGAACTCATTGGTATGATTCAATTGGTTGCGGGATGGCAAGTTTTATGCATGAGCTGGTGGTGAAGAAAACCAAGGATTTGGTTCAAGCTACTAGGTTTTTTTTTTTTTTCTTGTGATGAAGTTATAACCACGGATCAGCAGTTTTGGATTTACATCCATGCATATGTGGTTGGAAATTGGTAGTTGAACCCTTTTGTTGTTATCCTTGTAGTAGGTGGTTGATGGGTCACTTCACTGAAGAGAATTTTGGTGGATGCCATAGTGTTGTATGGTGGTTTGATTTAGGAGACAATGACATCAAAGCTAATTACATTACCACTCTAATCTTTCACATCTCACCAAAAGACTTCACAATTTTTATTATTATATCCTAAATCCTCACTTTGTCAAACTTGAAGAAGCCACTGTTCACATACAAGATGCAACTTGCACTAGCCAAATACATATGCCCTCCAAGGGCTCAAACCATCATATGTTCTTCTTGTTTTTTCTCTCTAAGTAGCCACTTAAAAGATGTCTAATAAGATGGCTTCACATCTGACTGTAGCCATTTAACATGCTAGCTCAAATGCACAAGTTAATTACCAGACCAAAAATCTTGTCTAATCAGCCAACACTGATTTAATCCTTCCCTTATTAGATGAGAAAGAAGTCCAGAGATCAACCATAATAATGTTTTTAGCGAATTTTAGCAAATTGTTTACCTGCAAAACCTGATTTCAATCCATATTAGGAATTGGAAAAATGAAAATGTATCCCAAATTAACTGCAAATATTTTTAAAACAAAAATTATCACACATAATTAAAATTTTGACAAATTTTGAGCAAAATTTTGGCCTGAAAATCCTGATTTCCCTCTATAATAGATTTTTTTAATGAAAAAACTACCAATTCATGAGATTATAAATATAAATATAAATAGTCAGATTTTTAAAAATCCTGCTAAATTTTTGCAATGTTTTGAGCTGAAAAATCTGATTGTGACATGTATTAGGGATTTTTAATGAAACAATTACCTAAATTCACCAGATTAAAAATTAAAAATCCTCAGATACCTATAATAGGTTTCATCAGGTAGCCAAAATCATTGCAGGATGGCTTAAATTTTTGGACTTTCATATATCTAGTTTCTGGCAAAATCAATCAATTTTTGACTTGAGAAATCTATAATAGAGGGTTTTTCATTACAAAATGATTCAAATTCACCAGATTGAAAAAATTAGAATTTAGCTAAATCTTAGTAAGTATGGTAGCCAATTTCCACTAAATGACAAAATTGAAAAAGAAACACACATCGTCAACCCTTGTGGGGTTGACAAAAGAGGAAAAGACCTCAAATTCATAAGATCCAAAAATATATATATTAAAAAAATGTGATATATTATTAGTTTTCAGTAAGTAGCTAAAAAGTCATAGAAGGAATCAATGCTTAATTTTTTGACTTTCATATTTTAGTTTATAACCAAATTTAGCAAATCTTCATATGGATGATGGCCAATTCCACTAGATTTAAAAAATTATAAAAATAAAATAAAATATTAAAAAAAAGAAAAAAAAGAAAACACGGGATCAACCCTTGTAGGGTTGACTATAAAGCTTTTCAAGTCTAGGCAGTAAGAGCTCCCCCCCATCCCACCCACTTGAGCCTATAGTTAGTGTTTATCACATCCTACTCACTTGGAGGCTATTTTAAGTGTCACCACTTGGACCAATCACTAGATCATGCAACAGCTTCACCCCTACTCCTAGTTGGGCTTCTGACAATATTTATCATATCTAACATAGTGTGTCAATTGTTTGATTTTTAAACAATTTTGAGTTTTTGAGAGTTTGATGTTCCCACAAAATTCCCCAAAAGTTCCCATGGTGTTCACTTACCTTCTCAGAATTCTCAAAGTGTTCTACAACATGTTCCCAAAAAAGCAACAATAGGGAACAATATAGGGAATAGGTAATCAACAACAATGGTCTCCACCCACATGGACCTTATTGTGTTTCTAGCAATTTTTGTTTGTAACTTGCAGTTACAATCATCCCTAGGAAGAATTAGCCAAACCTGGCTATAAACCAGATATGAGATATAAAATTTTAATCATCCTTTTATATTTTTGGCTACACATTGAAAACCAGATATAGGAATCTGAAGATTTTTATTAAAGTTTTCCTCAATTCTGGCTTAACCTTTCAAAATCACTTTATTTTTGAGTTTTTAATTTTAATTTTCAGTGTTAAAAAGGCTGAAAGAGATTACCAGAATTCAGTGGTGTTGAGACTTCAGCCTTTTTTTGCCTGGCTATATATAGTAAAAAAGAAAAGGAAAAAAAGAAAAGTGATAAAATCAAGTGATTTTTGAGATTTTCAATAGTCAAAATTCGACTGAAATTTAATAGAAATTGCCAGACTTCTACACATGGCTCAAGTAGGTAGCCAAAAATATAGAAGCAAGTTTTAAAAATTTTACTTTCATATTTAGCTTGTTGCCAACAAGCCAGATCTAACTAAATCTTCCTATGGATGATTGCTAATTTGGCTACATCAAAAAATTGACCAAAATCAAATAAGATGGTGTTGACTGGAATTTGTTTTTTGGGGCGAATTTTCACACCGTAGGAACCAAAAAAACCCAATGCAAAATTGCACAAAGGCTTTTTTTGGATAAAAGAAATGCAAAACTCGCCATCTTTTGAGGAAAAAAATGTCACATGTCACCATATATAGGCAATGAGTTCCTCCTATTGGTTACTGGAACTAGGCAGGATTATTAAAAAACTACTTTACTGTCCAATCTACCTCTAGCCAAACTTAACTCTTCCTCTTGTGGATGATTGCCAGTACCCTACTTGACAAAATTTGGGCTTTGAGTTGATGCTGTACACTACCAGTGATGATCAATTCTTTTTTTCCTTATGTTTTCATATGGGTTTTAAGAATTCATCATTATTTATGTCAATGTCAAATTTAATTTGAATTAATATAAATTTCATGGACATGAAAAGATACAGATAAAAAGAAAGAGGAGATAAATGTGATAAAACCCTGCCAAATTAGAAAGGGAGAGAAAAAGAAATAATGGGCAGATACATATTAAGAAGAAATGAGATAATTAAGCTTGAAAATGAGATACATTTGTGTTTAGAATTGTCTCTGAAAGTGTCCAGGGACAACCATACAATAGAAATTGTCTTTGGAATTGTCTGGGGGACTGCACAATAATAGATTCCAAAAAAATCACCCATATACCTGTTCCTCAAAACTTCTAGTCGAATTAAAATAAGAGAGTTATCCGTGATGTAAGAAGAACACAGCACCGGAACCCTGAGTTTGAGATTCAAAGAGAACCTGCCAAAAAAAGTACATTAGCATTCAACAGGGGATGAAACTAAGAAAATAGTCAATTTTGGTGGTAAACTTAGTTTCATCTTGTCTTTCCTTTTTCCTGAGCGCCTCCACTGCTGCTACATACATATATTTTTACTGCTCCTAACTGTACAACTATTATAGTTAGTTTCGAACCTTGTGCATTAAATGCTGGTACTGAGTTGCAGCATTCATACTCAGATTTAATAAAATGTCTTTACTTTGCGGATACCGCTGAAAGAGGGGGTAGGGCGTGAAAAGAGGCCCAAAGACAGCGTGAAGACAGGGTTACTTTACAGATAGCCCGAATAGAAAATTGATGTTGAGTGTTGGTGTCTCCTCGTGTCTTTGATTGCTACTGCACGAAGCTTCGTTTGCTCCTCTCCTCCACTACCCCACCACAGCTCTTGGTCGCCGCACAACGCTTCGTTCGCTCCTCTCCTCCACTACCCACCACAGCTCTTGGTCGCCGCACAAGCCGTGTGCTCAGCACAAAGCGAACTATTCTTTCGCCTTTTACTAAAGAATACCGTGCGCAGGGTACAAATAGCGGCATATCCCAATTTTTGGTCGCCGCACGACGCTTCGTTCGCTCCTCTCCTCCACTACCCACCACAGCTCTTGGTCGCCACACGACGCTTCGTTCGCTCCTCTCCTCCGCGACCACAACGCCCCCACAGGAAACTTCCCTCCTCCCTCGCCACTCTTTCGGAATCTCTCTCTCTCTCTTAGACTACTGACCTTCGTCGCTTGTTCCAATAGTCTAGACTCTTCTCTTTCTTTTTTTCCTCATCTCTCTCTACACTCGTGTGTGTATTGTATATATATGCATTCATCTCCATTGCTTCTACAAACACAATTGTATTCCAATTTCAGATTCCTGTTTTCGAGTTTTGCTTGAGTTTCCTTTCTGTTTTTTTGAGATTTTGGAGGAGCGATTTCGTGAGCTGGTTTCGAGCTTTTGAGTTATTGGACATCCTGGTTTTTCTTTTCTTTTAAAATTTTTTATTTAGTTTTCAGTTCTTTTTTGTCGTTGGTGGGGGGGTGTGCGAAAAGAGAGGAAGAAAGTTTGGTTTTTTGTGGAGAGAGGAAGAAGGTGATTTTAAGGATCCTTTTTTTGTTTTTGAAAATTGTGAGTGCAAATGGCGCAACAACTTCAGCAAGCTACTTTTGCAGCCGGGTGTTTCTGGAGCGTGGAATTGGCGTTCCAGCGAGTTCCCGGTGTTACTAAGGTATTGTCATTTTTTCTTGACACAAGAGAAACAAACCTCCACAATCTCAGACTCCGAATATGACGACTTTTGCACATTTATTGCAAACCTTTGCAAGGGAAACAAATGGTGGGGTTCTAATTTTTGGCATTCTGGTGCGTACGGGGGTTGGGGTTGGTACAGACGGCAGTCGGTTACACTGGGGGCAAGACAGTGGAACCAACATACCACGAAGTGTGCAGTGGTACCACAGGGCACGCGGAAGCTGTGCAGCTGGAATACGATCCTGCAGAAGTCTCTTACAAACAACTGCTGGATGTTTTCTGGAAGAAACACGATCCTACTCAAGTGAATCGCCAAGTATGTTTTCGTTACTACCCTGTGTGGATCGCTGAACATGTCTTCAATCTCTTATTGTTCGATGTTTTACCTTCTCCTTCCATGTTACATTCTTTCTTGCTTTCCCGCTGCTGCTGTTCCTGGATGTGCTTACAATTAGGGTTTCTTCTTCTTCTTCCCTCATAAGAGCAGTGCTCCGTATGTGAAATATTTCTCACATCCAAGTTTTAGTTACTTATTTTTTTCCAACCACACCCATAAAACTGAAACTGGGACTGCAAATATGTGGGAGATTACTAATAGCAACCCATCTGGACCAATCAAACTATCTAGACAATCAGAAACAGGGAGCAGTCAATAAATATGATCTAACTGTGCTTATTAGACTGCTCCAGGGATCTGAAAGCTGTGCATTTTTTCAGGGTCACAGCAGTCTTCCAGTGAATCCACTGGCTTTGATGGCTGTACATCATCTGAGATTTCCAGTGGAAGGTCACTTAACATATTGACCATCATTGGAGATCCTCTAAGCTTTGCCAAAGTGGTTCATTGCTTTATCTGCTGAGTTTCTCTTTGCTTATCTCCTGACTTGTCTGTAAAATTGCAAATGGGGCAGGGAAATGATGTCGGATCACAATACCGATCTGGCATTTACTTCCATACACCAGACCAAAAGGAGGAGGCGATAGCATCATTGAAAGAGTATGAGTCCCGTCTTGGGAAGAAGATTGCAACAGAGATCTTACCAGCTGCTCCATTTTACATGGCTGAAGAATATCACCAGCAGTATCTCGAGAAGGGTGGTGGAAGAGGAAAGGGACAATCAGCTGCAAAAATGTGCAATGACCCCATTCGTTGCTATGGCTAAGTAAGCAAAAAACAGTGAGAGAATGTGTACTAGGGTTAAGGTTGTTTTTCTTCTTGTGCAAGTGATACAGATCTCTAACAGAATTTTCTATAGATCAGATTGTTTGCTTTCAGGATTTATGTGAGTCCAGAATCTTGCAGGGCTTGTTTGTTTGTTTGCTTGCTTAATCAGAGCTCTACTCAGCAAGCTGCAAAATCTGGGATTAAAATGGGGGCTTCCTAGATTGATGAGAACTCTCCTCAGCAAAGCTAGAGCTCTCTAGGGTTTAGGGTTAACTATTGTACCATGATTTCTCATGATTTGGTTTGAACTTGCCATAAAGGGCTGAGCCATGAGCTGCTTGCTTTCCTCCATTGTCTGATGAAGCTGCCTGTTGTGTCTTCTTGAAATCTCTCTTCTTTAGATGTGATGCTCAATCTTTATTTCTGTACAAGATGTATTTTGTTGTTAAATGAAACAAAACAATAGAAACTCATTTCTCCAATTAATTATATGCAAGGAAATTTTGGATATCTCATGAATTTGTACTAATTCATATACAATTTACTTGATTTGTTCTTTCCACACGCCCAAACAAAATGTTGTGAATCTACAGAGACAAATGTTGTGATTTTCTAGCAACGCAAGTCATTACTTGTTCATTTGTAACATATAGAAGATAAGGCAACCAAGGCAAATGCTACATCTACAGTAATGTGTGAAAACTATTTTGCTCCTAAAATGTTAAATTGTTTGAAAATATTGTAAGATTTACTTTGGTTTTATTCATAAATTTTAGGTTGATGAATACAAAGTAAATTAATGGAAAATTGATGATTATAGACTGTGAAGTGAAGGTGTTGAACACATGTGAGAGTAAAAACATGATACATTTAAAGATAAATGTAAATAATAAAAAGCGTTGTTCAGTATAGGTTTTCTAAAACTCAAAGGTGCCAAAATCCAACAAGTAGAATATACTGGTAGGGCAGAGTCTTTGTGAAGTTATTTATTTTTGTCCCACATAAGGTATCAAGTGACTGCCTATAATCCATTGCTTGGCTAAGCAATACTCCTGGTTACCAATTTTTGTGGATATTTTTTAATATAATTCCCCGCTATTATTCATAAAGGGTGAGTTTTGAAATACCCAACCTCATATCCTACCTAATAACCACCTGGTTTAATGTCAAGGTACCTTCTTTCGGGCAAAACTCATCCCAAAATAAATAAATCATCATTCCCCCCTGGACTTCTGACAATTATTGTTAACCCATACCAGCCTTTCTTTCTCTTTTTTTTATTCTTTTTTTTTGAGAAAGTGCCCACATGGCTACAAGAGTCATGGATTCGAGAGTCCAAGTGGTGATATTTTAAAAATGTTTGTTAAAGGAGTTGGCCATCTTCTACTCAGCAATGCAAGATAGTGAGGCAATTCAATGTGTTGCAAACCAAGTGTGGTGGCGATTAGAGGGAAATGGAAATATTTCATTAATGGCTACAACCAAAATTTAAAAGCAAACTTAAGGTTGTTACATAGTTTGAGAAGGTGTTTACTCTAGCTCCCTGGCTTTGTGACTGAAAAGCAAATTGGCTATGATGTACAAAAGTTTGTATTATGTGTAAAAGTCTCATCCAACAAAAAAAAAACACAAATCCATAGCACAAGGAAATCTTCATATGCAAAAATTTCATCATGCTTACATAATGGAAACAAAGGGGCTACAAATAATAGCAAAGCTCATAAAATGACTAGTAGACTTGTAAGATCACAACTGCCAATCATGAAGCCAACAACTCGGCTATTCTTTGTAAAATATGTTTACACAATTTATCTATGCAAGAACACCATAGTGATTTGTTGCTCCAATCCAAGCATCAAGTGTGGTAGCATAGGAAAAATTCTCTAATGTGAAGAACTTTTAGTTAGACATGCCAACCACAAAAGGTAGGTGAAGGTTTAAAGTAGTTAAAAGCTTGCTCTTCAGAAATGTTAGAGATGAGAAACAATGTTCATCCTCTACACTTCCTACAACATGAACTACGGCCATCTCTACAAGCTCATGTACTCAAGGAAGGAATGGGTTAGAACATAAGATGTTCTCCAAATGCAAGTCAATAGATTGAGATCAAATGATGGTTCCATGGCAACCTTGGAGTTGCTTTTCATACACAACTTGAACATCAAGTTGCCAATGATCAAGCAAAGGTGAAACTATAGAACTTGATTCACCACATTAGCCTAACATTTTTTGTTCGTAATATCAATTTTTAAAATATTTCCAAGTGTTTGAAAAAGTTGATTTCATAGTTAAGCTATAACTAGTATTGTGGATATACAATGCCCATGGCATTAAGCAAGGCACACTAAAAGAAACAAATGTTCAACTCCTTGATCAAATGGGTAATTGCACATGTTGACCAATAAAGGCAATCAAAAGATATTCACCCATCAATAAATAACCCTAAACCTCACAACACAAAAGATATTCAATACATTTAAGTCAAATTGTAAATAATTTAAGAAACTTACTTGAACATTCTAATTTCACTTGTGAAATTAATGTTTGACAAGATTCTCAAATTACAACTTTCCACACTTTTGAAATTAGGTCAATGTTGTGCATGGCATAAAACTTTTCACCATTAACAATGAAAGCACGTTGCTCATTGGAATCATTCACGTTTGCCACCCATTGCATGTGGATGTGGTTATGGCTACAATTTAGCAAACCTTTAAATGCTCAAACTCATCATTGGAAAATGATGAGTTTCCATCATTGTACAAGTAATAGTGTTACCCCTGGTAAATTTTTACTATAGCCACAAAATCACATATGAAAACACCATGTTATTATGCAAATTCCACAAGACTATCAATGTTCTCCAACAAAGGACATATGCTCACGTGCCCAACATGTAGTAAGGATTAGCAAGCAAGTTTATATTATACAAATGCAACGAGATGGAAACATTGACAAACTTGAAAATAATACAACTTTGAAAAAATTAGGAACCAAAATCTAGGTTTGAAAATAAATGTAACTAACTTTAAAGAAACTAGAATTCAAGTTTGGGAGAAAATATTACAACTTTAAAGAAACCAAAAACTAGAATCCACCTTTGGAAAAAATTGTAGTAGGTTTGAAAAAACCAAGAACCAAAATTTAAGTTTGAAAAAAAAAATGCAATAGTTCTAAAGAAACTAGGAATGAGAACCCATTTTCAAAAAAAATTTGCAACAACTTTGAACAAACCAAGAACACGAGCCTTTTGGGCTATGAGCAAAGTATGCATGACAAATTTGTAACAAATCTTCTATGCTATTGATTATTCCCAAGTTGGACAAGGTTTTGAATGCAAGATTAAACCTATGGGCCATCCAATGAACCCCAATTGAAAATGGTGCATAGTTTGTGTTTATTTATTTAATGTGACCATTTTTTGTGCGTTGGAATGTACTTACCCCATAAACCCCAAAGCAAAAAACTTTTGAGCCACGAAAACAAAATTGAAGCCTCCACCCTGTTGGATCACCTCCATGATCATAATAATCGACTTGTTAGTTCTTACTTCATTGACCTATTGAAGAAGCATCATCATGGGAATTTCCCCCAATTTAGCGTCACATGCATGTATGGAAATCTAATTCCCATTATTCACATCGTTCACCTTGTCACATGTAAGGGCCAGATAATTAATTACATATTCAATTTCCAATTAATTATAGAATCTATTTTTAAAATGACATTAGTCATTTGAACATACATGAATTTGACCATTATCCATTTTAAATTGTCTGACCAATGCATTTTGGGGTTTTCAAAACACCCCAAGGAAAGAGTACAAAACCTTTTTATTTTTATATTGTACCATAGGTTGACCCCCCTCCAAAAACTAAATTAATGTGGCAAATTGGACACTTTCCTCTCCATTTGCAAGTGACAATTTTATTGATTTTTTGTAAGATAATCTAGTAACTGTTTGGGTAGAAAATAAGGCCTATTTTACTTTTGTCTACATGTTTTATTGCTATGCCACTCCCCTTTTTTGACATTCAAATTCAGCAAATCTTTTTTGCCTTCCCCTTGCTCTCATGCTTTGCCAATATATCCCACTTGGAAGCAAGCAAACATGGCTTCCTATTAATGGTGCTACAAACCTTACATTTGACATTGTGAAGAATGCCATTAGGGGCATGGACAACTTCAACCAAAAGGAGTTTCAAACCCACTTGAGTGTTTGAGGTAGAGGGCAAGGTAGCAAGTTGAGATCTAATTTTGTATCAAGTAAGTCGCTCAAGACGATGACCTTTTTTGAAGAATATATGGGGGAGTCAACATGGAATTTGTCACTTAAACTAGGTTGCCCAAAAGATGAAAATAAAGGGGTCATGTCAAAAGGCAACCTGGTAGAAGGCCTTGCATGAGACAGCAACTTAAGAGAAAGAGGAATAAGAGAAGGCCCATTAAGAGAAACTGTGTTAGGAGATGGCAAAGGTGAGATGGTAGGCACTAAAAAAGAAGTCAATGAAATCTTTAATTGTCCTAGAATTATGAACCACAAAAAATTAGTCTCCAAAAATCTAATGGGCCAATGCCAAAAAAAAGAAAACAATATTGAATCTCAAACTAGCTACAATGGTTTTGCATTCAATGCATTTCTATTACTAAAGAATGAGTACTATAATGTGGGTTTGAACTTTGTTATCAACTTTGGTATCAATTTCATTGATTTCCACTTCATGGTTCTATTGATGTGTGCACACACCAAATAGGCACAAGTGCAAAAGGTAACACAAAAGAAAATGCAAAACATACATGAAACCAAAGCACACACAAAATGCACGAAATGAAATTTACAAAACATAATAAACTTACAAAAATTTAGGTCTTGAAATTGAAAATAGTAACCATAGCACACATTTGCAAGAATCTCAAGTTTGTTTGGGGAGAGTCATTCTTCATTTTGTGCCAACCTTTTCCCATGGTCACAAGATTGACAACGAACCAAAAAACTTGAAAGCACTTGAGCCATGCAAACTTAATGGCATTACACAATGAAATCCAAGGCTAATTGTTGCTAAATGTTTTATTCTAAAAGATTTGTTAAAAGATCTTGAACATTGAAGACATAGAAGAAGAAGAAAAAGGTGATGAACTTTACTTAAAGTGAAAGTTATGGTGACAAGAAGCTCTTGTTTGGAGGAACTTACTAGCGGCAATAAACCTTAAACCCTTGTTGAACATTGGTGACATTAAACTTTAAACACTTGAAATAACTAGTGACTTGAATGTTGATAATGGGAGCAATGACTACATCTTATGATGGCAATGGACATTAGCGGAATATTGAAACATCATGATTATATCCATGGCCACCCACAAAGCCCATGGCTCTATTGGCAAATGCCATTAATATGATTTGGCTAATAATGAATGTATTTTCCTTTTTTTTGCATGTACATATTGGGAATAAAGTATTTTCATAATTCTTCTCTAAAAAAAGGTTAACCCACACTAATCAAAATCAAATTAAAAGTAAAATTTAAAATTGAACGAAAATTGAAAAATTGTAGCTAAATGAAAATTCAATCAATTCATTTTTCATTTGAATTGGATCTTTGGGATTCACAAACCTATTGGATGAAACATAGAAAGGTATAGGTTGATTGTTTCTTATATCAAAATAATACCCTAACCCATAGAGGTCTTTACAAAGTATGCATTAAATAGGCAAGGTCTTTGTTTGGTTATTAAACAATTTCAAATTCTACAAATAGGTTATGAATAACCTACCCTTGGATCCAGCTTGTTGATACTTGACCATTTAATGTGTAAAATGGGAATACAATACATTTTGTTGGGCCTTGGCCTCAAGGGAAAGGATTATTGCATTTAGGTTCATTATTTTCATTTTTATAATAATTTTCCTTATTTAGATGGGCAAAATCGATTATCATTTTGATCCTATTCACAGTGATTATTAATTGTTTAAAATTAGGGTTTTCAATCACAAGGTGTTGTTTGGATTTTGGTGCATGTTGGGAGGAGGAACATTAATTGAATCCTTTTTTTTATTGTTCCATGTTTTAATTGTTTTCTAGATTTTTCAAATATTGTTATTCACTTCAAAATCATTGTCAATTTTGTGGATTAGTGAGAAGGGGAGTCTAACAAGTATGTGCACCTTGTTTATGTGAATTTTTGTTTAAATTGCAAAGGTTTTGCACTTTGGTTGTGGAATGCTAGATTTTCTTTCATTTTCTTTAGCATATGTTCATTAGTAGAAAACACCCCTTTTGCAACTACATTTTCAACTATTGTTCAACTACAAACCAAGTCGAAAACTACACATATAATTGTAATTTATTTTTTGTAACTAGGAAATATTTTTTGCAACTACTAACTAGTAATGTCGAAAAATACAAGTTGAGAATGAAATTATAGTCAAAAGTGTATGCCACGTGTCAACACCACAATAATAGCCACTACATGCCACCATTCGCCAATTTAGTTAAAATTGCTCTACCAATATAGTCGAAGGATGTTGTCAATTGCATTCAACTATTGAATGAACTTCATCCACTAATTAAACATGACATTAACTGAAAATGTAATTACAATTTCAACTAGGTTACAACTATGTAAGTTGAACATTTCGACTATGTTGTAATTATGTAAATCGAACATTTGGCCAATGGTTTGGTGACACGTGGCATACTCACAATGTTGACACATGGCATATTCATAATGTTGACATGTGGAAAATCCATAAAATGTGGGGTCAACAAATAATCAAATGACACATGGCATGCTCACAAATTTTGGGGTCAACAATAGTTAAATGACATGTGGCACATCCACATCAATAGGTTAAACCACATGGTGCCTAAGCATAGGTTAGGTTTAAACTAGGCACAAAGGTTAAACCTAAACATAAACCATTTAATTTAGGCTTAAGTTAGGGCTAAATGTAGGTACCTATGTTAGGCCTAGACCTAAATCACATGGCAATTAATAAATGGAATCCTATTTCATTTGGTTTAACTTTTAAAGTTGAATTTTTTTTATTAGTTCATCTCAAATGGCTATTACATTTTCATGTTTATTGTGTTTTCCAACAATCTTAGTCCATTCCTTTATATAGTTTGGATTCATGGAATGGAAACTAAACAATATGGGATAAAGATTTTAGTTGTAACCTAGGGTAAACACACCTATCACCGAACACTTAACAATATTGGATGATTATAACTTTCTTGTCCATGGTTTGTTATTTTTGAAACTTAAAACAATTTTGTAATCCTCCACTTGGCATATCCAAATTTGTAAAAAACATTACAATCTAATGGAAAATGAGCAAGATATGCCTCTTCAAAGTGAAGGGGGTTGTGCTTGGATTTTTTCATAAGTGTTCAGTGTGATTTTGAAGTTTAAGCTTTTTCAACTATTGTTTTTAAAATTTTTCACTTTTAACAAGTTTTGTAAATTTTGAGATAGCGCATTTGTAGCCTTTGAAATCGTTCAAAATGAATGAGAAATGAGCAAAATATAATTGTTGGAAGTAAAAGGGGTCTAGAATCAAAATATTGTTCTTTCTTTTCCTATGTTTCTTGTTTCGCTCCTTTGCTTTTGAAGTTCAAAAAACATTTATAGCTCTTGTTTTGTGCTTCCAATGACATAAAAAACGTTCAATTTGGTTTTGAAATGAAGGAAAACTTGAAAGTGTTCAGTGCTAGAATACCATTTGGTGTCTACCCTGGTTGTAGCCTAGTCACAACCTAATTGCAATTCAAATAATTGTAATTTAATTATACAAACTAATTTAAGTTTAGTTAAGCTAAGAGCGAAACCAATATTCTACCTAGCCTAGGTTTAATTACTTACCTTAATTACTTATAGTAATTATTCATTAACCATTTTTAATTGTATAGTTGTAGAATTAAATAATTAAACATATTATCATCGTTTATTAAATAATATGGTGATTTTTTTAAAAAAATCAACAATCAAATGTATTTATCTATTAACTAATTAATTATCACTGAATAAAATTTAAAATTTAAAATTCATTATATATTCTCATTAACATTTCATAAAATAAAAAAAAACTCAAATATAAATATTCAATAATAAAATTTAGATGAAATTTTAATTATAATAATAATTATAATGTCGTGATAATTAATAATTGACTACAATTACAATAAAACATTAATAATAATATTGTAGCTAGTAGTTAGGTCAGGCTAGTTATTTAACTATTTTTATTCGTATTTTTATCTAACTTGTTAGAACTATTAAATGACCTAGTATAATAAATATTAAATAAGAAAAAATATTTTATAATGTAGTAGTATTAAATAACAATAATTTCTGAAATTATATGATAATTTATTAAGTATCTTTATTAATTATTCTAAAAATTATTATAATCTAATAATAAATAAATAAGGAATTTTAATAAATGAAAAATTCTTGGAACTAAATTCTAATAGCGAAAATTAGAATAGAAATTAAAATTCTAAAAAATATTAATTTTGTATTATTACATGATATGTTGTAAACTAAAATTGAATCTACATGGAAATAATAAATTACACATGTATTGGACATATTCCAAAAAACTATTAATTAAGTATTATTATTTGATATGTTGTAAATTAAAATTGAATTTACATAAAATTAATAAATTATGCACATGTTGAACATACACGTTATTAAGTTGACTTATATTTTAGAATTAAAAAACATTATTTTAAATTTAAAGTGTAATATTTATATGCACAAAAATAATTTGTCATACATGTTATCATTCATGTATACAAAATACATTTACATGTACCTTAATAATTAAAGAATTTTTATTGTAATTTAAAAAATATATTAAGACGTCATATGTGTAAAAATGAATAGACATTAAAGTTTCACAAAATTATGAATTATGTATCATTACTTGATTTGGTGTAAATTAACATTTGATTTATAAAAAAATAATAAATTACATATATTATTACAAATTCATATTTCAAAGTTTCCTTCAATTTTACTTTGAAATTAAAATTTAATATTTATACGCACAAAAAAAATTGCATCATACATAAGCATTCATTTGCACAAATATAATTTTTATTGCAATTGAAATCAAATATTGAGATATTATGTTTATAAAGGTTAATAAACATTAGAGTTCCACAAAAAATATTAATTATGTATCATTATTTGATATGTTGTAAAGTAAAAATCCAATTTATATATAAATAATAATTAGGTGTATTGAACGTGCACATTATTACAAATTTATATTTCAGAATTTCCTTAAATGTTTTTCAATCAAATTTTGTTATTTGTGTGCACAAAAAAATATTTGCATCATACATAACCATTCATTTTATACAAAAAATATATATACATAATTTAATTTAGTAATGAAGGTAAATAATTTGTTTTGTTTTATTCTATCATGTTGAAATTTCCCAAACCAAATTGCTTCATATAATGCCATTGATATCTTTGAAAACCTAATAATGAATAGGGGTGCACTAACTTGAGTTGAATTTTTTTGGAGCTACAATGCAAAGGTTATTGATTATTGAGCCATTTTCTTAATAAACATGAATAAAATCGTAAATAGATATTTTACTCGAATCCAAAGGTGTACTTGGTGTTGTTGGAAAGTAGTCATTGAGTTAGATTTAATAAATTTTATTTCATAATTTTCATACGTAAAGTGGGAAATATTGAATTTTGAATGAATTTTGTTGTTGAAAATTCAAACAAATTACAACAAAGTGGGTTTAGAAGGGAAAATGAGTTGAGTGTGTTCAAACTTGGGGTCAACAACACATGTTACCGTATTTATCCATGAATTAGGAAGGTGGTTTGTTTTATTTTGTCATAACAATATATCTTAAACCATGGTGTTTTAGGTTATACTATGGAACTTATCATCAAAAAGTTTTCAATGAATAGGGGTGCAATGACTTGGTTTAGAATGTTTGGATCTATTGATTATTGAACCATTTTTTCATTGAATTTTTTGAAAAAACAAGATTGGAAACTATATTGGAATTTGGGGGCGTTCTTGGTATTATTAGAAAGCCTTCACCAAGTTTGATTTAATAAAGTTGATTTTGTAATTTTGAGACCTAAATTGTGAACAATATTATTGATTTTTTGGTGGGTAAGTATTGTTGTTGGAAATTCAAACAAATTGCAAAAAGGGGTTTTGGAAGGAAAATTCAATCAAATGCATTCAAACTTGGGCCAATGACATAAGGTACATTAGTGTTTAATGAGTTTTTATCATAATTTTAAACAAATATAAAGATATCATGTGTATAAAAATGAATAAACATTATAATTGCACAATATTATTAATTATGTCTCATTACTTGATATGTTGTAATGATCTACATAAAAATAATAAATTACATGTGTATTGAACATAAACATTAGTACTAATGTATTTTTAAAAAATTCTTAAACTTTATTTTGAAATTAAAGTTTAATATTTATATGCACCAAAAAACCATTCATTTGTACAAATAAAATTTACATGTAATTTAGTGTTAAATAAATATTACAATATTATATGTATAAAATTAAGTTGCCTATTAGTTGTTTAGTCTAGTTGAAAAAGATAATTGCAAACAAGATTGTATTTCATCCATCCTTTGGTACAATTTATCATCCATCTTCTAATACATTTTATTATCCAAAATAATTGAACATTAGTCAATGTCTTGATTGTGTGCCAATTAAAGAACCTTAGATGCCAAGAATATTTTTTAAATGACCCCTTAGTTGAAACATGTTTCACATTGTTTACCAACATAGTTGGAAGTTCAACTTAGAGACATTGTTGATGTTGGGAATATTTGGCAAATGACCACACAATTGAAAAATGCTTTTAACTATATACCAATATAATAAACAAATCAACTTCATTGGTAATTGCCATAATTTTATTTAAAAATTTAAAAAATCCAATTGAAACATAGTTGCAAATGTCACGTAGTTGAAAACTTTTGGGGAGTTTTCTATTAGTGCTTGCAAGAAGGAAGCTTTGTAAAAATGAAATGAAAGTTTATAGGGGTTGTTTGCATTTCTTATTTTATGTTTCAAACATGGGTTTGTTTTTTTATTTTTGCAAGCACAAGAGTATAGGGTTTGTGAATGTGGATTTTGTCTTTTATTATGAAACACACATTCAAGGTTAGGGTTTAGGGTTGGGCTTTACAAAACAAAAGGTTTTTACCATTTTATTTTTTGGGGTCATGAGGAATGCATGTTTTGTTTCAACTAAATTTTTTTAGGGCAAAAGTTGGGATGCCCTTAAGGTAAGCGGTTTTTTTAGTTTAATTTAGTTTTGTTTAATTAAATCCTTTTAATCTATATTTTTTGAATGGAAGAAAAGAGAAAAAAATGCAAGGTCCTCTTGTTCATTCTTTTTTCTGGATTTTGCAAATGTAATCTAATGTAATTTCTTTCCTTGTTTTTTTTTTTTTTTTGTTTTTGTTTTTTTTTAACCTTTTTTTTTTTTTTTTTTTTTTTTTTTTTTTTAAATTTTTTTT
>Ga0209611_10002823_pt1 | contig 30411 bp, 17 predicted proteins | sample S1TSphgellanicum_3_FD_187693 | JGI IMG/M metagenome (GOLD analysis project Ga0209611, IMG submission 187693) | Host-associated microbial communities from peat moss isolated from Minnesota, USA - S1T2_Fc - Sphagnum magellanicum MG (SPAdes) (version 2) | ecosystem: Host-associated > Plants > Peat...
TTTTGATAGGTTTTTTTTTTTTTTGTTGCAATGAGCCATTTGATTAGCCCATCACCAAAAATTTATGAAATCTCCTCTTCTTGCAAAAACACTTACATTGTTTTTCGCAACCATATAAAATCATATAAGTGTGTTTGTTTTACACTTACATTGATTTACACAGTTGTGTAAAATTGTATAAATGTATTAATTTTTACATTTACTCTGTTTTACACAATAAATTTACATGATTTTACACTTACATGTTTCACAGTTTACTTTCACACTTACATGGAGTGTAAATAAATTTCATGGGATTTACACTCACAGGGAGTGTAAGGCCCAAACCATTTACACACACAACACTAGTCTAAACATCACAAAACCACCTTGATGTATCCTAATTCGTCAAAGGATTTCCAACAATTCTGATACCAAGTGTGTGCTTCCCTGGGGGGAGGGGACCATGGTTTGGGAGACTTTGATATGGCAGATAACACAAACAAACTATAATTTTTCCTTATGACACAATGTCAACAACATGGTACTCAGTAAACTAGTGTGGAAATGGCTGAGCCCACACGAGTTTACTCCCAAGTTGGAAACTATAAACCCACATGTGCTAGCTTTACCTAGCTGATTTAAACCCTTCAACAAAGACCCTTAAAAGTTGGAATCATTGCTATAAATCTTTGAAACTCAGGTTTGCAATTTCTAACATCACAAAAACAATAACCAACAATTGTGCACATTGCAATTGATAATAAACTTTTAGTGCAACTTCATGGCTTAATAGGATGGTCCAACTAACTATGATACCTATGGACCTTCCCACAACCTTAATACCATAATCCCACAAATCACCCTATCCTAAACTATATACCTAACAATGTCCCAATTAGTTGGAGCTCAAGTATTTGGCCCTTTAAGTTCTAACCTGGGATCTGGCTATTTAACATAGTTACATTTTCAGGCTCTGTAGTGAGTGGATGGAAAACAAAAAATACTCAATAGGCTTGAAAACATAACTAATAGAAGAGAGGTCTTGCTCATATGGCAGCATAGCATTGGACAAGAGCTCCTCAATTATATTACCATTATGATATTTTCATGCCTACCCGATACTTTATGCACATTCCTGGTCACTGGTTGGCTGAACCTCATAACTCACTCTCTTCTATGTCCCATAATCCCTAAGCTTGACATTCCAGGCATTATAGTATCTGTATTTACAATCCAGTCCATACCTGAAAATAATAATTATCTTCTTTCTTTTTTAAATTATTTTCTTATTTTCTTATTTCAAAACTTTCATATTTTCTTGCCCTGAATTTTAAAAAAAGTTATTATTAACTTTTAAAAAAATCTCCTCTCTTCTTCTCTCACGATTGAAGTTGAACATCTTGAGTGCAACATAATCAAGAAAAATCAAGAAATGTAGTAGGATTGTGGTAAAATGGACTATGTTCAATTTTGCACAAAGCAAGGATAGAACTAAAAGAGACAAAGAGGAAGAGAACGAAAAAGAAGAGGGATAGAGAAGGAAGGGGGAGGACAAAGATGAGGGGAAGAAGAGAGGAGAGAGGAGGTGAGGAGAGAGGGAAGAAACAAAGAACTGCAAAGAGGGAAAGAAAAAAAAAATGAAGAGAGAAAAGGAATTGCCAATGCATGTTGCTTAACATTGAGTTTATTAGTGTTATTATTTTAAGACTTTAGCTATCATCAATGTTAAGCCTTGAAATTTTTAATCTTTTTTCAAAATTTAATGTTAATTAACATTGACTCTTAACATTAGCTTAACATTAATGCCATGTCATCTATCACTTAGGACGTAGTGTTAGTCAAAATTAACACCTTTAGGTACTAGTCTAGTACCCACCCACATTGTTATTAGGTCAGCTTTTTTTTAAGGTTTTTTTTTTTCAAATTTTTGGTACAAAAATTATGCACAATTTCTCCCAAAATTAACAAAATTAATCAATTTTACATTGAAAAATGATAATTTCTTGATAATTTCCCCATTTTTAGGTAAAAAAACCAACAAAATTTGTCAGAAAAAGTTCACTGCTGATGATGTTACTTACATACTTACTGGATTTGTGAAATCAAAAGAAAAGTTTAACTGACCTAATCTATCTATGAAGGAAGGTAGTTTGTTTGTTTTGTTTGTCACATTGAGATCTCACAACCCATGGCACTTCTTGCTATGGTTTTGGTATGGTTGGAGAGCCCTTGATGACTAGCAGTGCATTGGTGCATCGAGTGGTTTCATAATGTTGGAACCACCTACAGTGGAGAAGTTATTGAATATTAAACAATATTTCATTGAATATTTTTATTAAATCCAAATTTCAATTTATAGGGGAATTTGGGCAGCAGGCTCTTGATATTGTTTGGAAAGCCCTTGATGAGTAGGATTTAATGAAGGTGATTTGAAAGTTTTTAGACCTGAGGTGCAGGAGATATTGAATTTTGAGTAGTTTTTATCATTGAAAATTAAATTAAATTAAATTACAAAAAATGATTTTGAAAGGAAAAAATTAGTTTGGTAATGAGTTCACACTTGGCCAACAGCACATACCACACCAGTATAGTCATTAATAACACCTACATGAGAGAAAAATCAAGAAGAGACTTGTGTCTTTAGGATGCTTGAGTTGCATATGGTGGATATACACGGTGCCGCTTCCTGCTTCTTCCTGGATGTACCCTTTGGCAACTCCCACCAACTAAAATTGAATGAACATGCCCAGTTGGCTCCGCAAAAGGATTCTGGCACACCATTTTTGCAGAGGATGTTGCTGGTAAAAGGCACAACAAAGTTTAACATCTGCTATTGATTGGCTAGATAGTTTGATTGGTCTAGGTGGGTGGTTGCGATTGCCGCGGTATCTTGGTAGCTTTGACACTAATTAGAATCATAGTAAATTTCAGTAAAGCTTTATTCAAAAACACACAGTAAAATAAGGAAACGAGTAAAATGAAGGAAAGAGGGAGAAGTGTCAGGATGTCAAGTTGGCTCAAAAAATTTGTCCATGTTCATAACCGACTGCCTGTGGTAGGTCGGTCATATTTACATGTAAAAAATTGATGGCTTGCAATAGATCGGCTAAAAAATCGATGGCTTGCAATAGATCGGCTGTGATAATGGGAGATGTGTCTTGAAGGGGTGGAAGTCGAAAAGTAATTAAGTTTACGACTATTACCCGACTTAAGATGAAAGACACTTGCATCCTTTCTAATGTGACAAGACTTTTTGAAGAAAAAAAAGTGACCAAGGTAGACCTCTGGCCCTTTCAAGCTCCAAAGAATTATTATTCTCTTCAGATAAGTTCAAATTTTAAAAAAAACTATTTTTCTTCAAAAAATCAAAATTACGTGGAAAAAATGAAGGAATATTTGAAAATATTCTATCTTTTGGGAGGAAAGGGGGGGGAGTGGGAGGGAGTTCATTGGTTGTTAGACAAACATGTCTGTGTTGAAGCTGCCCTTGTATTGGGGTGATAGTACTCTCTCTCTCTCTCTCTCTCGCCAATTGGCAGAAAGAAAGAAAGAAAGGAAATAACTAAACTTGGATGTGAAATAATTTTTGTAGGGTCACATACTGAGCACCGCTGGAGATGTTCTACATAACTGTTGGAGTTCTGCGTTGGCCGTTGATCTTCTTGCACGCCGTTGAAACTTGAAAAAATGCGCAACAGCCTTGTCCGCAATTGATGCACTTCTCGCCGTGTCTTTCCGGGCAGCGCGTTTGGTTCGTTCTCTCTCTCTTTCTCTCTCCCCGTGTTGCTTCTTCTTCTTCTTCTCCTCCTGTTTGTCTTTCTCTCGTGCTTTTGTTGCATATAATCAACAGACTCTCACAAGTCATTGCGGAGGAGGCGGAAGAATTATGACATTGTGTATGTCAATTTGTATGACATTTTTGTGGTTTTGTGGTTTTGTTTTCACTTCGTTGGTCAGCATATTTTTGTGTTACTAAATCCCGTGTTCAATCTTGACTGTGTGCATGTACTATGCGTTGGTCGATGCAATTTCATTTGAATTTTTTTCCAGTTCCTCTAGTCTCGTGAGTTGCGAGGATTTTGGCGCTTTGTGTCACGGCGTGTGGTTGATTGTTTGGTTTTTTGACTCTGTTGCATCTGTTCCTGGTCGACGGGGTAGTGGTCGTTTGAATCAACAAAATATCAGAGAGAGAGATTCAACCGCGGGTTGACAGTGTTGTTAAGGATTTTGCAGATGCTTGTTACTTAGTTTGAAATTTGGTCTGCACGAAGGCCTTCATAAATCGGCGCTTCCAGTTAAGGTCGCATACAGAATTATCAAGAGTCCGGTTGGAAATCGGAAACAATTCTTCTCTCAGCTATAGCCATGGCCTCCGTAGAAGCTCAGCAGAAGGGCGTGCAAGACGCGGTGTCCATGTCGAGTCCTCCTTCGTCTCCAATCTCTGGCGCTCGCCGAGCAGCGTCGAGGAAAATCGATAAGGGAGTCCATGTCCAGCAGAATTCGGAAAGCGAATCCCCTGTCCTCCATAGCTGCGTGCTACGGCTGCGAGTTGAAGATCGGCTTCTTGCAGAGGATGTGAGAGAGTCGTTGGAGTCTTCCAAGGACAGATTTGTAGCAAGCCAACTGATCACTTCTCAAATGGAGAATCTGTTTATTTGTACAACGCCTAGGCCTGCTGCTTCTCCCTCTCCGCTGGGGACGAACACGCGGAGCAGCGCCGGTCACACTTCTATGGTATGGGAGACGACGCGATTGCTGAATCGGGCATGGAATTTGCCATCTACTGCTCCCTTTCATCTGCCGAAAAATACAGTAACGTCAATCCTGCAGCATTAGCCTGGAGAGAGAGAGTTCGTGCAACAAACGATCAGAGAAGGCGAGATTCAAGCGACTACTTGCCAGCTCTGGCATCGGCTTTTTCTCGCGAATTTCCTCCAACTGTCGACGGGCTCGCACATCAGCAAGAACTTGTACGATGATCGCTGGTTTGCAGTTCCTGGTTGACACCTTCCGATCGAAGACAAAGTTTCACGAGACTCGGTGAAAGCAATCTTGCAATTGTATTGTTTTTTTTTTTTCCCCCTCGTTTTTCCTTTTGCAGAAACTGTAGTCACAGTGTCATTGTCGTGCTTTGCGGATGGAAGATGCATGGATTTTCATAAGTTCCAGCATCTGCGCCCGGGTACGTATACACAAGTGGAAGAACCGGTTTTCACAGATCGTCTGCCACTGTACAAAACACACAGAATAGAATGAGTCACTAAGTAGGGAAGAGAAGATACTTAGCTTTTTGTAGGACAGAAACAACCAAGAGCCTGGTAAATCTTCGAGCTCCTTGCGTCGCTTCCACAAGCAAGAAGCCTGCGAAGAAGTTTTCTTGTACATTGAAACTTGTTTGTTCTAATTATGCTAACCTTGTGTTTTGACTTCGGCCAAGGCTTGAATCTCATTTCAGTTCTTTTCTTTTGATGCAAAGGGGGAGGGGTGTTGAAGAAGTTGGGTAAGGCTCGAGGGTAAGGGCATTTTCGCGCATTACCCAAATAAAGGCAAGGTGAGAGTGGAGCACAAGCCCAATTTCGGTAACAATGATATTCTCTTTGTGTAGGGTAAAGCTCTCGGGATGAGGACATTATTCAAACAAGGGCGAGGCAAAAGTCGAGAGCAAGCCTGATTTCAAGTAATGCCTGCCTGACTTTGGTAATGTTCCTACCGTGGGCTTTATGTAGCATAAAAATTGATGCAACTTTCAGAGAGCAAGGGGCTTTAAGTTTTTCATGAAGCTCGATGTGAAAACAAAATGCCTGGTCGGAGGGCAGAGGGATGATAATTGTGCACCATAACATGCCCTCCAGTTACATTACAAAAGATTTCTAAGAGGTTTTGACGCAACTATCAGACTTGAACTCATAGAATTCATCTGTCATGAGTTCCATTGTTTCCTGTGAAAGCATTTCTGGCAGGTGATGGATGTCCCTTACCTCCGAGTTGTTCAAGTGTTCCATTCTTTTCTGGGAAAAGAATTTCTGGTAGGTGATGTCCTAACCTCCAAGTTGTATTATGTGTAGGGTAAGGACAGAGAAGAGGGGGGGGGTAATGAGGGTCCCAAGCAAAGTGGTAGTGAAAAGCATGGGACATGAATTCCTGGAACTACCCCCCAATTGAGTTCCTTACCCAATGTAAAGAATTGGTAGAATTTTGCTTTTATGAATGGATAGTTGTGACTCATTTGTGAGGAAAAGAGCCACCTTATGCGTAAGGTTCCTCAATTATGAGGGTAAGGTAATATGTGGATACTCTTCACACTACTTGGTTAAAGTAGAAAGACAAGTTGGGCCAAAATGATAAGGTGATAGTTGGGTTTGTGCAATTCATTGGGGGCAAGTGAGATGGGCCTCATCTTTTGATCCTTTTGGAGGGTATGTATGCAAAATCATTCACCCTTGGGATTCTTTTGACTATGGTTTTGTGTTGTTGCACTTTTGGTATCTTCCCCAAAAAAACATGAACAATACAGCGAGTCTTGGAACAATCATGAGAAGAAAAAGTGAACCGTACTAGAGGAGGGTTTAGGGTTTAGGGTGAACGGTAGATTCTGCTAGGTGCACCCGCACCGTGCTACTTGACAATCCTACTACTGGTCTTGCCCCGAGTGAGGGCTTTACTTGGCAGAATCTGCTTTTCATGGCCCATTCCCTGGTGTATCAAGGGAAACACCACGAGAAGTCGCAAGCAATAATGGCTGAATCAGCACTAATGTACTCTAGAATCAGTAGCAAGTGCTGATTTGGCCTTCAAATTCAGTTGCAAGGCAAGGCCAACAAAACATGGGAACAGACAAGAAGAAAGTGGGTGTACATAACTTAAAGTAAGAAGAAAATGGAGTTTTGTGTAGAAGATGGGTAAACCTGGTTTCTTCAGTCGATCTTCTTTGGTTCTTCATCCATTAAGGTTGGGTGTGGCACAGATCATGTCATTTTCTTGACCATATTCTATGGCACAATCTTTGGGTGATAGATCATACACTTGTAATAGTGACCAAAATGTGTCTGTTGAACATGAATTAATTCTTTTTAAATCATTGAATCTGCCACCCCGTTCATTAATGTCATGGAATTGCCTCGCCCTTGCCCATTACCCTTGCCCAGTCTGTTGGGTGTGTCGCCTAGCTTGCCCTAATGGGTTCACCTGGTGCCTTACCCAACATAATGCAAGGGGGCTTGATGATTCGACAGTACATGAAAACTCTCACCTGGTGTTTATTTTTTTCCTTCAATTTTGTGATGTTGCTCAAGTGGTGATTATCCATAAGTATATTTAGCCAAATTTGGCAATATTCAAACTATGAAAGCAGAAAATTTTAAGCACACTTTCATGTTGTAGGTAATTTTTGCAAAAAAAAATTATAAAAAAAGATTTGTCTGAATAAGTATGTGACATTTGAGAATTTCTTCAGAACATGGGGTGGGAACTAATTTTGAGAAAATTTTAGTCATGGGAAGATCAATGTGAACATTGTATATAACTCACTAAAGACTTTTTTTCCAGGCAAAAGAGTGAGGGCAGGTGCATAAGCAAAGTGAGAGTGTACAAGCATCTAATGCACTTACAGAAGAGGGTGAACAATTAGGTGTTGTGGGAATGTTTTTATAGGTTTAGACTTTAGACTTTCAACTTTCCAAAAGGCAACTGGGAATTTAAAAAACATATGATGCAAAGGAAAGAGTGAAATACTGTGCATAATTGAAATCAAAGTGTCATGGGTACATTTTATAGGTTTAATTTTAAACATGGAAATTGCATGAACTATATCTAATAACTCAAATGCTACCGAATATCCCATACATGCAAAAGATTGGTACGCCACCAACCCCATTTTAATTTTTTTTCAAGTGCTACTCTTTTGAGGGTGGGTGGGCTCTATGAAAGTATCATATGAGAGTGTTTGAGGAGCAAAAAAAGATCATGAAATGATCATTCAATCCATCCAAAACAGTTTTTTTCAATAACCGATGCAAAATAAATAAATAAATAAATAATTTCAAAAAAGCATTGATCCAAAGAATGGCTATGAGCTTGTGAATAATTAGAATTGGGTGTGAAATAAGCAAAGGTTTGTTCACAAAAACAAGGTGCAAATCAAAACAAGCAAAGCAAGCAACTTGAATTCATTGATGGATCTGACAAATAAGGCTGATATATTTATAAGGTGAATCTATAGGTTTAAACATCAAGCTCATATATTTGTTTTGCAACTTTTGAACATGACAATACCATGTGCTTTCCCTATGAGTAAAATGTGTTTTTTTTTGTATGACTTATATGGCATTAAACTTTTGGTCCATGTTCAAGGTGCTCTTGCTTCAACTATTGGGGAGGGTGTTGTAAAAAATGGGGCTAAAAATGGTGTTGATTGTCAACATTAATTTCTCACTAGCATTTCATTCATGAAAAACCTTCAAAGAGGTCAGGAATCAGGTCATGCTAGATGTTAGATGGGTTTAACCTAAACCTAAACCCTAAACCTACAAAAGCCGACCACAGTAGTAAAATTGGCTCACACCCAATTCTTGGGGAAGTGTAGGAGTCAAGTTGTGTGAAACCCCATTTTCTATATACTATCTAGATCTCAGATTTTGTGACTTGAAAAAGTTGCATAAAAGAGGGAAATTATTGTTTTTAATTGATGAATCATAATAATTGGCCCAAATGGCAAGATTTAAATACTCTTGTGCTTCATAACTTTCCAAGCATAAAATGATAAAACTCATAACATGCACCCATGGAATCAAAATCATTGTCAAATCTTTATTCCGGGTTCCTATAGCAAGGGGGGTTTGTTTGCCTTGCTCAACAATCCCAAAAAGGTGAAAATGAATAGGAAAAGGTGATGGCAGTTTTCTGCTTGGGAATCCATGGGGTAACTTTACTCTATGCCACCATTTGTGTATCAATGCATGATCATGGCTCAATTTGATTGCTATCTAGGTAGCTACGATGATATCATGAAGCATAATTGCCCCATGTCATGAGCATGATGCATTTTCTAGGATTCAAAGGCAACTAATGTTTGCACTTGTTTGTTTTTTTTTTTTTTTTGGGGTCATTGTCTTTGCAAATTAATTGTGTTGTTGCAAAGTTTTTCAATCTTTGTGATTTGGGTGGGAAATTTTGTTTATAAATTAAGTGATTTTTTTACATTTGTTGCATTTTTTGTTGAATGGGTGTTTGTGTAATTTTTTATATGTTAAAATTTTAAGAATAAAGAAAAGAGAGTAGTTAGTGATTTGCAAAGAGGAGGAGGATCAAGGAAATAATTCTCAAGCACCCCCTCTTTTGCTCTCTATGCCTTTCTCTCTTTTTCAATAGTAATTTCGAGCAAGTATAGTTTCAAACAAAAGCAATTCCAACATTTGGGTTTTTCTCAAAAATCAAACAATAATGATCACGTGAAAATGAGTGATGTTCCTAATATGATATTTTCATATGAATTGTTGATTTTTTAAAAACAATTTCATTGATAAGTATGTAAGGTCATCCGTCATTTCAAAAGTATTAACCAAAGAGGTACTCAAAAGTAGACTTAAAAAGAAGTCCAACCTAAGTGTAAGAGATGGCAATTTTTTCCTTTTTAGGAATTAACAAGTTGTGCAACAAATTGAAGAACATTTGTTTGTTATCATGAAATTTTCATGAGCTTCAAATTCCACCAAGAAAAAACAATTGGATAATTTATATATTGTGCACATGATAGCTAGACGAGTTTAAGTTTACACCCATGACAAGAGAGAGAGAAAGGGTTTTGATATAATGTATTATAAACAAAGTTTAATTCTATTGATGGTTTAGTTTTGTTATGTTTGTTTCAAGTGTTGTTGCATATGTCCAATGACATGAACCTTAAACATTGTTGATTAACTATGCATTCTCCACAACTTGATCAAATTCATGGGTCCAAGCATAATAAAGTATACCCAAAAAAGTAGTCCTATGAGAATTTAATTTCAAAAAAGTCTCTTTTCAACATTCACATTCAAAAAAATATTTAAAACTTATTTAAATTACATTTTGAAATCATAAAACTCTTCATTGAGTTTATTATAAGTTGAACATAAAGTTTGAAAAAAAATTATACGAAAAAAAGGATGAAAGGTATGTTTTAAATTGGTTGGTTGTTTAAATTTTCCAACATACTTTTACATTAACTCATTGATAGATTATGACCTTAATATGAAAAGTTTCATACACATTAGGGCATTATCAACTTGAAAGTACAATAATTATAATTGATGTTTTATTTTAATGTACTTATAACTTTATTTTGCAAAATTGTGACACATGTTTTCCAATACTTGTATCTCAAAAATGTATTTAAATGCATATTAAAACATGTGGTTTTTCAATATTATGTACTGAAGTTTTAAAACTTTTAATTGTTGATCATTGACTTAAATAATATTCATGAATTCAATGTATTAAGGCATACCTTATGGGTACTTTCCAAAAAAATAACAAGTGTCACTAACTAGCATATTTTACCATGTTTATGCCCAATGTTATTGGAACTAACAACCAAGCACAAGGTAGCAACAAGCTATGTGACTTCCTACAACAATCAAATCAAAGAAAATTTTGGGACAACAAAATTTATTACAAGATTTTTCTTTCCCACCGCCTGTATACTATTTGCAACTTATGAACTTGGCATGTTGCTACATGTTCATGTGTGCACCAGCATTTTGTGAATTTGTTACTACCTTATATTAGTGATTTTTTGTTTTGGTTTTATTGTATCAATGTAATTGGATCTATATACTAAAAAATTAATACACTACAATTTATTATATTAATGTGAAATTTTCTTGTATTCAATTTTGTTGCATATATTTTGATTATTTCCATTGTGTGAACTTATTTTGAATATATTTTGCTTACAAACCTTTTGGTACACTTGCAAAGCTTATAAATATATTTTTTAACTTCTTGACCTTTTTATTCAATTTTCAATTTTCAAAAATGATCCTTGAGAATCATGAAACTAATAATGTTGTACCCTATAATGTAAAATTGTGGTGAAATTAATTGAAATAAACAACTCAAGAATAGAAGATAATGAAAATAATTTTGACACGTTAGTAAACATTTATAGATTGTATCATGCTCTCATGAAATTGCATGGGTTTGGATTAAATAAAAATATGATCATATTATACAGTAGTTATAATTATGGTACATCCAAAAGGCATTTGATCAAAATATTAATTGATTTTTAGATTGATCATTATTATTTACAACATTTGATCCTAAATTTGTGAACTAATTTTTTTCAAATTGTGCAATTTGTGGATTCTTTTCTAAAAATTTCCAAGGTTTCCATGTAGGTTGAAAAGTTTAATTGTAGTCATCAATATTAAAATATCGACGTATCCATGTTGTAATCTATCAATGTCTAAGCAATATAATGTCCAAGCAATACATTATGTTTGATACATTTGATTCCCAATGCGCCACGTGCATTTTTTGAATATTTATTAAAAAGTTTTTGAAGCTTGTTTGGCTTATTAGGATTTTGGTTATGTAATGTGAAAAAATTGGTTCCTTTTTCATCCCAAGAATTTGTCTATAATGTTCATTTTGAAATGTTGAAGTTTTGAAGGAAAAAGCCAAGTTTGTTGTGAAAATTGAAACATGTAAGATTAACAATGTATTTTTAAAAGTTGAACAATGGTATTGATAAACATGCAATGGAATTTGTGCCATATGGTCAACAACCATATTGCTACGCATGTGCAACAACAAGGTTGTTGAATGAGAACTACTTTCAATGCAATGTCGTTTGTCATCACATGCGGTCAATGAATAACAAAGAAAAAAGGTTTACTTTTAATGATTATGAAATTGTCAAGTTTTGTTATGTCAATGTGGCATTAGAATCAAGCATGAAGGAAGACTTCTCAAAATTTTCACAAATCACATAGAATTATTAATGAAATTTCATATTTTGCAATTTTTCTTTAAGTATATATGGTCGACTTATATATTTAAATGGATTTAGAAAGGAAAAAAAAAATTGTGGCATAGAATGAGACACCCCCATGTTTGTCAAACTTGGTGGTGTTGGTAATGAAATTCTTCATTCTTGGTTCTTGAAATGGAATGCAAAAACCTTTATGCTTAATTCTATGTGATTTAATAGAGGGGGCAAGAGTCACAAAATAAGACTAGGATGAGTTCACTCAAGTTGAACTATTAATCACTTTAATTCGTCCAATTAAACAAAAGTAGGTGATTAGTGCAATTTTGAGCCAAAAGACTTCCACAAGTTCACATAGTGAATCACAAAACTTGCCATGACTTGGACTTCCTAAAAGGTAGTATTCCCCTTATTAAAAAAAATTGTACTGCACCATGGGAATGACATTTGAATGGTTTTTTTCTAAATATCTTAAAAGAATGTTCCTAAAATTCTCAAGTTTTGAATCATGTAACTTTGAAAGTTCATCATACCTTCAAAACATATCCAAATGGGACTTTCTAAATCTATTTTATAACCCTTAAAAAGGACTTCCCAATGTTGTATCAAACTTCAATTACATTATTTGGTCCCCCATATGATGTTATGAGCTCAAGTGAACGTCCAATTTCTTCAAATAGCTATACTTTTCAACCATTATATATTCTTTGGCAATGTTAAGCACAACATAATTGTAATTTACATCGAAACATTTTCAATAAATCATTTGATGTGAATAATTTTTAAAACCTTGTTTCAAAGGTCCCTAGAATTTTGATTTTCAAAGTGGGAATGCATCACTGCTAAAAATATTGTATTATTTAACCATCCAATTTGTGACTACATACAACTATCCATCATTTGCAACCATCTTTTATTATTTTTACAACTAGTGATGGTCTTTTTAATAATATTATTATTATTGCAATTATGATGCGACTACTAAATTGCATTTGAAAATCATGAGTTTTTTTCCCTTCTACTCCCATATATTTTTCATCCACCTTGGCAATGTGTTTGAACCATGTCATGCCTACTTGGCTTCATTTTTTATTTTTTATTTTGTTTTAGTTTTTAAACCTTTGTTACAAGCCCAAGGATAGGGTCATGATTAATGTTGTGTGCATGTGCTTTTGCCTAGATATACACACCAAATGAATGCATGAATGATTAGATCATTTTTAATGGATGATTCTTCCCTAAAAGTCCATTTTACAATGTTAAAATATGTGATCAATTTTCTATTATTAATACATGGGGATTATGTGATAGGTACCAAACTAATGAAATCCATATAATTGGTGGTCATTGGAGGTTTTTTTTAAAAATTTACTATATATATATAATTATAATTTTTAAATTTTTGTAAAAAAAAAGCTTCAATTTTGAGCAATTAAAAGTTCATAACTATTTTTCTCCTAAGATTTCTTCCAAAGGATTTCATTTCTAGACTTTTTATTATTTTTTACAACACATATTGAGTACCTTATAAAGCCATATTAAAAATTTAACATATTAAAAAAATCCTTATATAAAAACATTGTTGTTTGACTAGTCTATGTGTTATTATAACTTCAAAAGTCCACCCACTTAACTTAGGGACAATTTTTTAAAAATGTGATTTCATTAATGTGAGTTATTAACTAACATTCAAGTTGATAACTTAAAAACAAAGTTCATTAAATAGAAATTTGATTTTGTACACTCAAAAGAGTTTTGAAGAACATGCATTATGAGCATTGACATTCAAATTTCCATTCATTCATGCATTCACCCCACCATATATGGATATGATATTTTATTTACCCTAATTTATTTTCTTAAAATCAATATACCTTAATGAAACATATACCTAAAAAAATATGTACAATTGAAAAATTGTAATTTATTCATAACCTTGGATATACAAAAGAAATACCCATGCTTGAAGTTGGATATATTTTAATATCTAGGTTTTTAAAAAAGGGTAAGTATGACTTAAACCCTAAAATTTGTTGATTTTATTAATTAGATGTGGGTACGATGAACTATTTCACCTTCAAGTTTCTTTTATGATTTTTTTTTGTTATGAACCATTTTGATTGGCCAATCACCAAAAGTAAAATTAAATGATTTCAATATTATGATAATTTTTTTAAAGAATTAAAAGTTTAACTTTTGTTTCGAAAGTTGGAAAAATCTTTCATTTTAAGTCAAGTGGTAGCATGGGGTTGATTATTTTCAACTTCCACCCTTTTAGGCTTGCACACCTCCCATCTTCACCTTTAATTTATTATTCAACTTGGGTTTTGCATTGTTTAACACTACTAGTGACAACCAATTAACATAAGGTCGAGATATCAATGTATTTAACAATTAAATGATTTTCAAGGAAAGATAATTAATGACCAAATTTGGCAATCCATGCATATAGATTGTCTATGAAATCATTTTTAGTTCCATTCACATAAAATTCAATCAAAATTCACCTACTCGAAACATTAACATTTTTGGCCCCGTAGTGTCCCTTGGTGACCTATTTGGCACCCCCATCATTCTTGATGTCCTTTTTGATGCCCCTTGTTGCCCCCCCCAAAACCAAATTGGGCCTCACCAAGTCTTTCCTAATATGTTTTCCAATGGTTTTTAACTCTTTTCATGGTTCAAAAAAATATAAAATGTAAAATATTTTCAACCATAGTGTCTTTGACATCTTCTAATATCATATGTGAAACCTTCAACATCCTCTAGCGCCTTCTTTTACCCCTTTTTTTTTCTTTTATCCAACCTAATGCCCTTTCATGGTGTTTCTAATGTGTCTTTTATGTCCCTACTATTGTTTGTTCCAATTTCATTATTCCTTGTTGGCATTCTTGTGTTTTGGTTGTTCCCTCACCATTTTTCATCATCCTTGGTGTTTTCCAAGTGTGTTTTTGTCAATGACCAAGTTTAGGTCATCCTAAACCAAAATGTCCCATTGATCCAAACTTCTACTATGGATGTTTATATTAAAAATGTTTGATAGGTCAATGTCCATCTTGGGATGTCCTTTGAAAACCTTAACCAATTGATTCTACTTTTGAAGAGTCATAAGGGTTTAAAGGCTCTTTGGAAATGTTAGACTTGCTTGGTTTGAAAATAACATTTCTAATGAAAATTAAGTTCAATTCTATTTATTATTTTTTCGAATGTGTATTTATTTTTGAATTTAATCTTATATGCAATATACAAAACTTCATGACCATAAACCTAACCTTCTCAACATGGGTGATACATATTACATATACATTGTTGGATCACAATTCGACTCAATCTATTTGGGAAGCACACATTTGCATAAACATGATGGGGTGACATGTGTTAGAATTTGCATCAAAATGTGTTTTCAAATTAAACTTAATAAATGTAAGCTTTCACACATTATAAATTTTACTTGAATCATTATCCATAATCAATAAACACATTTTAATGTAATGAGTTGGGATGTTAAACACTCTTTTGAAAAATTGAATGATGAAAAAGTTCAGATGAGATTATCTTAAGTTAACATGAATTAATTTTTTTATCCAACTATTCATAAGGATTTTTTTTGGAGGGGTTGTGGAGGTGTTGGATTTCCATCAAATTTAAAAAGACAAAGTTGAAAAGTAAAATATTTTCAATTGATTCCAAAAGGGAAAGTAATTGGAAGGCAGGGGGGGATGTCCACCCCCAAGTCATGCGTGTAGTTGATATTTAAAAATAAATAAATAGGATTTCTCATTATATTAATGAATTTATTGAGTTGAATCAGTTTTATAAACATAACATAATTATTGATAAAAATAATGTAGACTTGTTAACTTTGATAAAATGTTTTAATGAATATTCTATTTTCAAAATTGGCTTGAATAATTTTTTTAAAAAATTTGGATTGAAAGGTGTTCATTAAAATATTCTTAAAACATTAACCTGAAGTTTTATTTAAGTAATATTTTCATTTTATTTGATTTAACTAATAAATTTCATTATGCTATTCTTATATATATATATATATATATATCATCATGTTACATGATTCAATGTTACCACTTGTTGGAATTGTGAACATTGTGAAAATTAAACAATATCAAATTCATTGAAAAATCTATGAATATAAAGTATGATTTATTATATTAAAATTCATGAAGACATGTTGTTATTTTCATATGAAACCAAAATTTAAAACTTTCACCATTTGCAATCATGATGTGTATAAGTCAAGAACTTGAATTACAATTATAAATTCATGTTTCGAAATATTAATAATGTATTAAGTTTAAAAGTGTAGTTGTTGAACGAAAAAGTGAAACATAAATGTGTTTAAATGTCAACCATGCATTTGTAAATAATAACATGCATGATGGAATTCCAAGGCTTTAAAAACTTGGTGTGATACATGGTGATAATAGGTTGAGAGATGTGATTTATGGTTAACATGTAATTGATTTAACCAAAGAATTAAATATTTGAGGAAAATAGAATTTAAATCAAAGAGCTAGACTTTGAAAATGTTTCAACTACATAAAAATGGAAAAATATTATGATTATTATTATTGTGATAAACTTGCATGGTTTTTTATAAAAAAATTGGTGTTCTCAATTTGCACCTAATTTGCAAGCATTGATGTATTGATCACAAATTAAATCAATTTTTTTCCTTCTTCCTTTTTTTTGGTCATTTTTTTTGTTGTTTTTTTTTTATAGCAACAAATCATTCATCCTCTCATGCATTTAATTCAATTAATGACACACGTTGAAAAAAAGTTGCAACCCTACAACATATTCATGGGATGTAGAAAATGCACATGATTTAAAATATTCATATTATTTTCAAAATTATTTAAATACATTTGATTATTATAACACAAGGGTAGCTTTAAGTATAATGTCTTGTAAACATTCATAAATCCTTATTCAATTTTGTTAAAGATTGATTTAATGTGACAATAAAATGTTACATGTGGATTTCAAAAATAATATTGTTTACAAGTGTACCTCTTCAACCATTATTTGATCACTTTTTCTTTTGTGTTATTGAATTTTCAAAAAAATATATATCATTTGCTCCATTTTGTTTAAATAATTTGACAAATTTCTAGATTTGGTTCTTTTTTCTTTTGAAAGTAAATACCCATGTCATTTAAAACATGTTTGTAGAAATATAAATGGGTTGATATCATATGGTTTGTGCTATATAATAATGATATGATGCATAAAATTTAATAAAATTATCAAAACACATCTCAAAAGGAAAAGCCAAAAAGAAAATTACATAGGAACAACATTGAGGAAAAGAATACTTTTTTTTTTGGGTCCACTAATTCTTTCAATTGTTCCATTTCACATAATAAAGTGAGGTGAATATCAATTGTTGTGTAATAATTTAACTAAATGTAAACCACAATGAAGGAGAAAAAAATATTCACATGCCCAAAAATTAAAACCTCATGACAAAAAATGCTCCATCATAAATCGTAATCTATTTGATAAAAATCAAAATTATAACATCTTTTATTCTATGGTCAACTTTCATTTTTGCTTTGTGTTCACAACCCATTTTCATTGGATCATTACCAAATTCATCACATGTTTTCACACTTGTTCTTTCTTGTCATTTATACATACAACTTTCACATAATATTTACATAATTACAAAATCATACAAATTTGTACAAATTCATGATCTTTGACACACCAAAAAAAAAAGTTGTGAAAAGTAAAGAGGAGATTGAGTGAGATGAATAGTATTAAAATAACTCCATCACAATTGTTTTCACATGTTAAATGTAACAACATTTTTTCATTCTTACTTTTTGCATAAATATCTATTCTTTTATTAATGATCTTTTGAACAATGTTAGCATATGCACATGAAGTCAAATTAGTCAACACATGTTCATATGTCAATGACATGATATGTTGAAATAACTTTGATATAAATATATTTTGACCAAAGGATAACAATGATATGATGCAATTTCTAACATTTAATAAATCTTCCTTATTTGTACAAAGACAAATAAGAGATTTTTTTTCCAAATGGTCTTGAAAGGTGAGACAATAATTAATTCTTATACGAAACTAAGATCTGAAAGGACACATAAACAAATAAAAAACATAGTTCCATTCCATTCAAAATAGATTCCAACCATTAATTCTACTTGGGCTCCATGCTGCTACGCACTACCATTGATGATAAACTTCTACACGCATTTGGAATTGTACAACAAAATTACAATAAACAAAAAACAAAGAAAGACTTTTCAAAAATTTCAAAATGCAATGTGTTTTCCTTTCTTACATTATACAAGTAAAAATGAAAATAAAGGCCATGAGTGTTGTCCCCCCAAAAAAAAAAAACCATAGCAAGTTTCCAATAGAAAGAGAATGAAGAGATTTCAAAAGATGCATGCAATAAGAATATAAAAAACAAAAAATCCAAAAGGTTCCCACCATATAAAAGATCTTTATATAAAGATATCATTATAGTAGTTATATAACAAGTTTTGAGATAGAATAATTCATTTTAACATATTATGGAAAGGAACATCGTAGGACAAAATACTATGGGAGCGTATTGTCATCCTACCTAAACCATCTCCAATGAAAATTCATCATCATTGAAATTTTAGGAAGACAAAAAATATTGACAATATAGTGATCTCCCTTAAACTTGTTTCAATGTTGAAATATTGATATTGTGTTATAATTTTTATTATTGACCTTTAATAATCGATCTAAAACATTTTTTACTAGTTGCTTGCAATTGAAATTAGACTTGTCCCTTCATCTTTCATTTTTTTGCTCTTTGTAATGTTTTCTTGCAATCAAGTTTGGTGAATTTACCTTAGGACAAGGTAAGCTTCAATTGTAGCGTTGCCTAGGCTATTCAAAAATGTCAAAATAGTTGAACCTTTTAAATTGCAAAAGTGGTGCAATGTAAGTTATATGCAAAAGGATAGAGATAATTAGAGATAGTTCAAAACATTTTACATCTAACAAAATAAAAGCTTGCAATAGCCTTTGACAACTTTAAATGAAATGAAGATTTTGATTAATAATCCTTTGGACCAAGGAAGCAAATCCATCACGCTTTGAAACAATAGAACTTCAAATGTGGTTATTGGAAGATGAATTTCAATGTCTAGGAAGGAAAGAGGGGTCCTATCATATAGGACTAGTGTGGCCCGTGCCCTTGGCCCAAGTGTGAACCCATTACAAAATAGGGAAACTCAACATGTGAACATTGTTTTGCAATATATGTATTGTTTTTTGAACAGCCAAATGTGAAAGGAAATCATGTTTGAATTGAATGGTAATCCTTCAAGTGTTATTAGGTTCTCAACCGATTTTCCCTTCCAAAACCTGGTTTTTTAGAATTTATTTGTATTTTCAGCAACAGAAATCACTTAAAAATCAATATCTCCCACATTCTGAATCCAAATCTTGTCAAATAAATTCCATTAAATCTTGCTCATCAAGCTCTTTCCAAAACACCAATGGCTCATTCCAATTGCTCCAAAAATTTCAGCTAGGATTTAATTCAATTTTCACTGAAGAAATCATTCAATATTCAAAAACTTTTACATGGCATGTCCAAATGCCATGAAACCAAGCCAATATGCACCCCTCGTCCTTGAGAGCTTTCCAAAGAGACCAAGAATGCAATCTGAAGCATCCCGGTTTGGTGGATATGTAACATATTATTCCTTTATTTTATGAGGTCAATTTTTTGGTCAATTTTTTGCAAAAGAGAAGCTGGCTCTAAGTAATCACTGGACCCATATTGCAGGGTCTTCAATAGCCAGCTCTCCTCAGTTACAATCAGAGCTCTAAACACACATTTCTAAAAGCATTCTCTATCATGCATTGAAAATGGGTGACCATTTGGTCACCTTTCCTCTACAACAATTAGCAACAACCACCCCAACCACTCTAAGGAAACAAAGGCATCACAAACATGCTGGCCCTGCCAATATTGTACATCTACCTATTGTGTCCACACTGTGAACACCAAAACAATCTGTTCCAATCTAAACAGTCTAAACACTTTCACCAAAGAAACTGGTTCTCCTAATGTGAAACTGGTTCTCATAAGGTCAAACTTGCAAAAGTTGGATCCAATGCTATAGTCCCTGTGGAGGCAGAGCCCAACAAAGAACTAAACTCCATTGAAAATTGCAAGCTTTCTTTAATAAAGTTGAAACTTGAAGCCCACTTTGTATACAATAAGGGTTATCTCTAAAGTACCCCCAAATGGGCCAGAGTGAACCAGCACCCACCATTGCACCATGGAGAGCGGATGGTAAATGGTTGGGAAACAATTTTCTGTTGGGTTCCAGTTCCCTAGCTAACCATGATGATTAGCTCAGTTATTTTTTTACTACCTACCTACTAACAACAGGTTTTCTGTAGAGTTCCAGTGCCCTAGCTAACCATGGTGATGAGATCAGTTGCTTTTTGGACTACTTACCTACCTAATAACCTTGCTGATTGTTACTAGGTAGGTAGTAAATACAGCCTTTATCTATGTATGAACTATCTACTTTCTACAGTCCTGCAAAGCTGTGAACTGATATCCAGTTTCATTAAATTGTACTCGATTTTGCTCATTTTCTGGTTACACTAATTGTGGATGAAGCAGGGATTAGAGGGTGAAACTTGGGCAGGGTAACTTTATGGACCGGTGACACAGATTAGAGTTTTTCTTGTAAAGTCTCGTGATTAGAGGGGGAGAATGGTCAGTTTCAGCATAATAGGGCATCAAACGCATAACTGGGAATGAAAATTTTACAAAGCAAAATAACCCAAACTAGTTTTTCCACCAATTTTGGTAGTAAACTGAGGGCGACTATAGACAAGGGTCCAAGGTCCAGGGACCAATGAATTCAAACAATCTTATTGGTTGAAAGATTTAAATTGTTCCCCAAGGCGTTTAAACGAGGGTCCAAGCCCAAGAAGTGGCAAATTGACGCTAAACCTACATGGCACCTGTTTTGGAGGGAAAATCAATTGGTTCAGACCAAAGAACAGTGCTAAAAGGAGAGCTCCTGATTTGGAGAACCACGAATCAGGCTAGGGACCAAGCTACAGTCCAACTCAAGGATTCAATTTGCTTCAAATCAGTCCAAAACCACATATATTTTCACTGCTCCTACCAGTACAACTACTATAATTACGCTCGAACCTTGTGCATAAAAAATTAACCAAGATTTAATAAAATTTCACTATTTTGCGGATACCACTGCCAGAGGGGATAGGGGGGTGAAAGCAGGCCCAAAGATAGGGTGAAGACAGGGTGACTCTCCAGATTACTCTATTGCAAACTTCATAATTTAAAATTCTTAGTTCACATACTCTAAATTTCAAAACTGAAATGGTTACTTTTCAGCCTAAACTAAGATGGCCGGACTCAACAAGCATCCATGATGATACCTTCTTTATCTTCTTTTTTTAATGAGGCCCCTTAGTGACCACATTAAGCCCCAAAAATGTTAGATTTGAGCTAAGAGACCCTGATTTACTCTAACCATGGGATATTTGTAATATTTATAAATAATTTAAATAAAATTTAAGGTTTTTACCATGGTTCCAAAATGGGTGCTGGTTCACCCAAGGCAACTAAGACAAGGTAACAAAGAACTGGGGAATCTCTCTTATGTCCATCATAAGAGAGATATTTGGGGACAAATGGAAACGGGGCCAATAATAGAGAGCTAAAACACCATGATAAGCATCCACTGCTGAAGGTCCACAACAATGGCAAGTAAAAAGGTAAGAAACATGCTCCAAATCAAATGCATTTTCCTAAATGCTAGATTTGGGATACATGTAAAGTTCAATATTGTATATCTATGAGGTCCAAAATTGTATTTAGGATGTAAAGTTCAATTCTAGGTTATGGGCACCATTTGGGGCAGTTTTTAAATTGTTTTTACACAGAACCTCCAATTAAATTGGAATTATCTCTATTTCTTGTTGCAATTCAAAATTCAAAATGTAAAATGTATTGGTTTTGGTTTTACTCTTCTTTTCCTAGCTTCTAGTTCCGATTCTAGTTTTGAAAATGGATTGAGTTTGCATCTGGTTCTTTGTAACCCAGAGTGGCGACGTTTAACTGCAAATTCCAGTTTGCAAGTACCCAAATGACACTAATAATGAACAATGTTTTTATTCTGGACAAATTTTGTGATTTAAAACCCCAAAAAAATGGAATTTTTTCCTAGTGTAAATTTGGCTAATTTTGCTAAAATTTGAAATTTTCATCAAATTTTTTTAATCAAAAAATTGAGAAAAAAAAACACATAGTTATATTTTATGTGGTCCAAAATTAAGTCTATGGACATTGCAATTTTAATCTTAAATCTAAGATTTTCAAAGATTTGATGCTATTTTATCATCAAGCTATGATCGGCCTAACATTTACTTAACGCCATGTGCCACATGAGAGTTTGCATAATTGTTATCCATGTATGGATCTCCGCCATTGATTCAAATTTTGTGGTTCCATCCAATGGTCGAACTTTACGTTACATAAGACCAAGTTTCATAAGTTTTTAGAAATCATAACTTTAACAAAACTAGCTTAGTTTTGAGATGACACATGGTGTTGTATTGATCTCGCTGTGTTCAACGTAAAAGAATTTGCAGGACGAGGCACTGCTTGGCTTGGAAGATTCCTTCAAGTGACAGGTGCATGACCGTTGTGCGATTTTCATCCAGCTCCCATTTCAGGATCAAAAAGTTCGATTCGACAGATGTCGTGTTGGCAAGCATGGTTGCCAGCTCGTCGTAGAACGAGCGCAAGCGTTCGAATCGACCCGGGGCACAGTCCCACGCATCATTGAACGTGGTCGTGTGATTGTGTTTATTGATGATGTCGTGCAAGATGGTGTCGGAGTTGTTTACGATGTTTGGCCTCAACCTGCTCCACGCTCTCCTCGGACCAAAATGAGGAGACGTGCTGCCGGAACGAGTCTAGCACATCCTTCAGGAAAACGCCATGATGTAGCTTGACTAGCTGAGCAAACAGCACAGGCAACGCGTCTTTGTCCAACGCGCGATTGGCGCTATCCCGCTCAGCCATGACCGACTGTAGCCCAGCGATCAATGCCATTGCGTACATGGTGATGCGATTGATCACGTCTTGTTGATCAGTTGTTTCAAGGCGCTCATAGCAGTCACGCGTGAACAAGCTTTGATTCTCGATGTGGTTGACAATCGCCATGGCCGGGATGCCCAGCGAGCCCTGCTGCACGTAGGTGTTATCCTTGCAGGCCTCACCGTCGTCAACGTCGCCAAACTCGATCTCAAACATGGCAATGATCGTGCTGAGCAAGTTCTGCACGAGAGTTTCCTACTGGCTGATCAGTAACGACCTGGCCTGCAACTGGGCCAACGTGACGTTGATTGTGTCGATCACCGACGCCACCGCGTACGTGACGATCCACCATTACTCCGACGGCATCAAGTTGGGCCGCTTGTCCTTGGTGTGCTCCAGGAGTAGGCGGCGATACGACTTGTAGAAGTTCAGTAGGCGGCCCATGTGCGCCCAACGATTCATTTTCTTTGGGCACTTGACGTTCATGGCGATGGTCAGGTTGTCCTGCGCACGTAAGTAAACCAAGAACGTGTAGGCCTGCTTGACCTAGACGCTGTTGTTGATGCCTTTGGCTGTCGCCTTGACCACAATGTCGATCTGATGCGGTGCACACCAAATGCGTAACACGTCGTTGTCAGCGCAATCAACGAGGTGAGTGATAACATCAGCATGACGGCCTGTCATGGTGTTTTCACCGTCAGTTGACATGCCGATCAGCTTGGCACACCACTTGATGTACAGCGCGTCCATGAACTTGGCGATCAAATTGAAAATGTTGACAACGGAATGACGTTCGAACATGGGCATTGCGACGAGGTGCAAGTTGACCAGCTCGCCGCAATAGCAGACATGTATGCGTAGGTCGGAGAACGATTGGCCGTGATGCGCGCTTCCGTCGCCAGTAAGTGACAGGGCCCAAACCGACTCATCGTCGAGGATGCTGGTGATTTGTTGCAGCGCGACAACGACAACAACCAAGACGCACGTGTACTGACCGATGATGCGGTCATTGAGGCCAACAAGTTTCGCTGTCTTCGTGCAGTCCTTGGTTTTCTGGATGGCTGCCACCGTCTGTCAGAACACGACAGCCCAATGCCGATGTAGTCCATGGCCAGGTCGAAGCGTAGGTTGTCCTTGATGGTCACCGTGTAGATGGGTGCATTGTTCTCCTTGCAGAACAACTTCATCACATTTTTTTTCTCGTTCTACTTCTCGATGAACTTCTTGCAAATCGTGTCGGCCGGGTTTAATTTGCCATCGTTGGTGTCAAATGTTTTCGAGTTGCTCATCATCGCGGAAGAAATAGTCGCCAATGATGACATCGATGATTTCGGTACAAATGAAAACTCGTACGTGTCCTTGTCTAGATCAAAGTGGTGATGCAGCGTGTTGGTCACCTTGATGCGCCAATTGAAATATTGTTTCTTTTGGTTGATCGACATCCCCCGGTACTTTGTCCACGATGCCGCGTGCTGCCCCTCGTGGTGACTACGGTACTTGAACGGGGAAAACGACTTCATGAAATATTTGATGTCGCTGCGTTGTTTGCGATTTCACCTCGCGGCGTTAACCTCGACCACATCTCAGCCCTAGTACAAGTAGAACAAGCACCGGACCATGACGTCACCATGAGTGTTCGTCGAGATGATCTTGAGGGCGAAGTCCAGCGTGTGCACCTTTTAGAATGGGATCGCCTTCTTGCTCGTCATTCTGGTTATCCTGCACAACTTTGTTAGTTTTGAGACCGCGACGGACTTGACTTTGAGATATCCGTGGCTATTTTTAACAAATCTCAAAACTTATGAGGCCTGGATAAAACCCTCATAAGGATGCATTATTGAAATTTGGGTGTCTCGTCAATTGTAGCTTTGAACCATGGGCCTTTATTTGTTTAATGCCCCATTTTGCAAGCAAACATTAAAATAAAACAACAAATTCAATGTAGCTCTAATTTTGACTTAGTTGAAGAACAATGTTTGGTAAGAAAAAACACTAAATTTTTTTTACTATAATTGAGCTATGATTAACATTTTAATTATCTTTGTTATACAATATTTTGAAGGAAAAAAAATGACCAACTAATTAGAATCTTGTTTTTCAATCAAAGGGTTTAAGGTTTAATTATTTTTTCAACTTTTTTGTGTTTCCATGAACAAAATGGATGAAAAAAAATGGCCTTTGAGCAATTTGTTCAAATTAGATGCCTTGAGAAAAAAAGGACTTTTCATCAAAATGGTAGCCCTAACATTTTTCCCCTTCGGAAAAAAGGGACTAAGTTGCTTTAGGGAATAATTTCCTCGATGAAAAAGTTTTCAAATGTTTGATAGATAAACTTTGTCCAAATAAAATGTTAATTATGCTATTGGAAATGTTTTGAAACATAATTGTTTGAAACGATCTTGCATTTTTAATTTGGAGATATGAACTAAAAACAATGACAAAAAAAAAAGTTTAAAAAAAACGACTAAATTGATTTTTCCCTTAGGGAAGAGGGGAATTGTCTTTTTTTTTTTTTGGGAGAAGGGGGTTAAGTTGCTTGATGGAACAAATTCCCTTATAAGCAAGTTTCTAAATGTTTGATAATAAAGTTTAAGGGACAAATGTTGTCCAAATCAAATGATTTTTCACACCATTGAATTTTTTTTGAAATGCAAATATTTAAGATGACCTTGCATTCTTGATTTGAAGCTATGAGCTAAAAATTATAATGAATGAAAAGTTTAAAGTTTAAAAAGGACTAAGTTGAATTTTCCAATGGGAGGAGAAGAGTTATTTTTTTGGGGATTAAGTTGCTTCATGTAGTAATTTTCTTTGGGGAGCAAGTTCTCAAATTTTTGACAAGAAATTTAAGAAACAAATGTTATTGAAATCAAATGTTCTTTATATCATTAGAAAGCTCTTGAAACTTAGATATCTAAATTGATTTTGTTTTTTCAATTTGAAGTTATGAAAAAAAAATATGACAAAAAAAAATCAGATTTTTTTTTTCAATGCCTCTTTTTCCTTGAACAACTGAGTCCTTTTTTTCCTTGGGGAGAATGTCGCTTAAAAATTTGACATTTAATTTTTCTTTTCATCATAACTTTTAATTCATATCTTGAAAAAATAAATGCACAATCATTTTAGATATTTACATTTCAAGAGCTTTCTAATGATATAATTTTTTTTTGATTTCAACAATGTGTTTTTCCTAAAATTTTTTGTCAAACATTCAAAAATTTGTTCCTTAAAACAAATTTCTCCTTGGGGCAACTTAGTCCCCTTCTTGCCCAAGGAGATAACAATTTCACTCCTCCTTAGGAGAAATCAACTTAATCCCTTTTTAATTTCCAACTTTTTTTTTCATGATAACTTTTAGCTTGTAATTTCAAATTAAAAATGAAAAAATATTTTAAATATCTATATTTTGAGAGCTTTTCAATAGTATAAAAATCATTTGATTTAGATAATGTTTGTTTCTTGAAATGTCTTGTCAAAAATTCAAAAATTTAAAAATTTGTTGTTCAGGCCATCTTAATTCATGTCTCCCTTGGGAAATTGTTCACTGAGGGAATTTAATCCTTTTCTCTTCAAAAACATTTTCCCCTTCTCCCAAGGGGAATGGGAACATGGTTGAGACTATCATTTTGTCACTCTCCCAGGGAAAGTCCCTTTTTTCCCAGAAAAAGTCCTTTTTTTTCAGGGCATCTAACTTGAAATAATTTTTGAAAGACTCTTCTTTTCATCCATTAAAACGCAAAAAAGTTTGAGAAAAAAATTGAACTCTAAACCTTTTGGTTGAAAGGGGAGATTCTAATTAATAGATCATTTAAAAAAATATTGTGTAAAAAATAAAAATAAAATATTAATCATAATTCAAGTACAGTTTTTTTTTAAAAAAAACTTCAAAAATATTTTTCTTAGGGAGCATTGTCCTAAAACTAGGTGAAGACCAGTGCCACATTGAATTTGTTGTTCCTATTTAGTGTTTGCCCATTTGGCAAGCCTTATATCTACCACATAACATTTTGGGTCTGAATCGATGAAAAATCTTTTCATAAAATGGACTTACTATTTCATTTTGGGTCTGAATGGATGAAAAATCCTGTCATAAAATTGACTTACCATTTCATTTTGGGTCTGAATGGATGAAAAACCCTGTCATAAAATTGACTTACCATTTCATTTTGGGTCTGGATGGATGAAAAATCCTGTCATAAAATTGACTTACAGTTTCATTTTGGGTCTGAATGGATGAAAAATCCTGTCATAAAATTGACTTACCATTTCATTTTGGATCTGAATGGATGAAACATCCTTCCATAAAATTGAAATACCATTGAGGAGTTGCCACCACCAAAGTGTGATTGCAGCATAAGTCAGATAACTACAAAACAACAAGAAATGCACTCACTCTCTTCTCTCTCTCTCTCTCACTCATCTCTCTAGGTGTTGAACACTGAACTTAATTTCATTTCTTTATTTTCTTATTTATAGTAGTGTTTGAATTGCTATTGTCCTGTGTGGCAGAGTCAAGACAGAGGGAAGAAGAAGAAGAAGAAGCAGCAGCAGCAGCCATAGAAGTAAAACCTCAAAAGCAGCCATAAAAGCAAAGCCTAAATAAGAGAAGCGCCTTAAAAAGAAAGTCCTCAAAAACTTTAACTCTTGTATTCATTACAAAACTTGACAACACCCCCCCCCATCGCCCCCAACCGCAGAACTGCAGACGCAATCTTAGGTTTTAAGGTACGCGCATTTGTTGACTCTTCACCTTCCCCCACCACAGTGCGCGGCGACAGACCATGTCCCATCTATTTCCAGCTCACTGCACGTTGTACCCCAAGAACCTCCTCTCTCCACCCACCCACATTGTCCCTACTCTCCTCTCTCTCTCTCTCTCAGAGACCTTGTATACTCTTTCTCTCTTTGTGTATCCATCTGTTTCTTTTGTTGCTTCAAACCCTAGTCTTTGGTTTCTGACTGCATTGTGGCTTTTTTCTTTCTTCCAACTGTGTTTTTTGGTCACTACTTTTTTTGAACTTGGTTTCTTGGGGTTTCATTCATTTTAGGTGTTTTTGTTATTACGTTGGAGATTATGGCTGTTGTATCTGGAAAGCCATCGGGTTTCGTGATGCTGGTGGTAGTTGTTAGTGTGCTTGTGCTGTTTGCAAGTAGTGGTGTTGTCAGTGCGGTGGACTGGTCGTCTTCTTCTGTGGCTTCGGCGGAGTTTTTGTTGAGTGGTGGTAAGGATCAGTTTGGTGAGATGAAGGAGGAAGAGGAGTCTTCTTCCCTGATGCGGAGGATGTTGGCTAGTTCGCCTTTCTTCATCAGCTATGGCTCTTTGTCTGCTGATCGGATTCCTTGCCCGGCTGGCTCCGGAAGGTCTTACTATACCAACAACTGTTATGCTTCTGCCGGTCCTGTTAGACCTTACAGCCGTGGTTGCTCCGCCATCACTCACTGTGCTCGCAGTTGAAGAATTTGTAAGCATCTCTTCTCTTCTTTCTTTCCTTATTTTTTGTTTGGAATCCTCTCGACTGCAATGCACATATCGAAACCCTTTCCTTTGGTTGCAGATGCTAAAATAGTTGGATTACCAAAATTTCTGAGGTGGTAAAAACCATCATTATCATCATCGCTGCAGCCCTTAACTTATGTGCTTCATGGCTGACAGATTTACTTGACGAGATGCCAGATGCAGCAATATCATCAGTGTTCAGATGTTAGTGCAGGTTTTGATTGTTTGGTTATATCACAAGTATGAGGGTTCTGGAGGAAGCTCATCATTCAACCCTACATTCTTGGATCTGTGACTCCTGAAAAAAGCTCATAACTTCTCCCTCCCAATGAGTGGGGTTGACTTGACGGCTTCTGTCTCTTTGGTCGGGAGACAGGTGCACAGGAGAGAAAGATAAGCTGCCATGTGAAGATTTGTTTAAACCTTTTTCTTCTTTGAGGGACCCCCAGATGATTCTGTGAGCAGCAACCACTGGATCAGGGTTTTTTTCAATGTGTTATCAAATAAACTCAGACTCCTTAAAGGTTGGTTCTGTTGAAGATGATTCAGATGTGTTTTGTATTTCCTATTTGGTTAATGCAGATGGCCGGAAGTTTCTTTGTCATGTGTATAATATGCTTTGTTTCACAACATTATATATGTAGATCTCCTTTTAGGCCTGAGTGTCCTTGTACAGTTTTAATGGATCCTTGAGTGAAATTAAGAGGAGGTTTCTTGACTCATGGCAATCACCAAGCATGCAAGGAGACTGTCAACAGGGAAGGGAGTCTGTAGTGCTGATTGACCGTTCACAGGAATGCCTGCCTGCAAATCCCTTGCTGAAACTGAGTGTGACTTGACTTTGCCTACAGTTACACTGCTTCATGAATGTTCTCATGTGGATGTCCTGTGTTGTTCTTCCAATGTCCTTCTCCTCTTCTATCTAGTAACCATACCTGTAGAGTTATAGGAAACATGGAGTCTTGATTTGCTACCATCGTGATAGACTAGCTGTGCATATTTGCCAGGGTCCGAATCAGATATCATTTCACAGCAGGTATGTCAGCTCACACCTATGTCTCTTGAGTTCTAGCCAACATCATGATTGAATCTTCCCATTGCTTCTGGAAATGTCACAGAAATCAGGACATGGATTTTGTACAGACTGGGGTAGACCATTATAGAACATATGTTGTTTATCTATGGCCACGGTTGGGAGCTGATGAAGTCAGTGGGTAGTCATGGCAGCTTGTTACTGCTATTTGTGATGAAGGGGATTGTTTGACCCTTTGTGAGCAACTCTCACTGTCAAGGTTATGACTGCACTCATTGTCATGCTACTTCAATTTGCTATCATGAATTTTTCTCTGCAATTTCATAGATGTGCGGTGTGCTGGAACATTGTTTTCTAGTTGATATTATGCACTTGTGCTGACATGCAGTCAAGCAAACATTCTTGGGTTGTTTCACAAATTGGAAGCACCACAATGGACAGTGGGCTGGAACAATTTCAAGTCAAGAAATTTGTGAGCCAAGAAAGTCTGCTTGAGCTGGACTTTTGGCTTTTGGGTTCAAGTAATATGAATATGTGAATTTGCTTTGAGTCTGGAGGCTAACAAGTGAAGCTCAAATCCTGAAGTATCACGCGATATGCAAGGTATTCAAGGCAAGTAAGATCTTGGATGTTTTTTCATTCAGAGAACTTCTTTACCGCACAATGCTGTTGTAACCTACCAACAGCCTTTCACAATTTTGTTTGTGACGACTGTTTTGACATCTTATATATTTATACTCTACCTGGAGGTTTGCTTCATTTGGATCAGATTCTTCAAAAGATGGGTG